>Ga0209749_1000206_pt1 | contig 94527 bp, 84 predicted proteins | sample EPASupsiteSAE347_FD_187267 | JGI IMG/M metagenome (GOLD analysis project Ga0209749, IMG submission 187267) | Bioremediated contaminated groundwater from EPA Superfund site, New Mexico - Sample SAE3-47 (SPAdes) (version 2) | ecosystem: Environmental > Aquatic > Deep subsurface > Groundwater >... | reverse complement strand
AGTTCGCTGATCTCACCGGCTGCAGTCTGGCTGCGCTCTGCCAGTTTCCGGACTTCAGAGGCAACCACGGCAAATCCCTTGCCGTGCTCACCGGCCCGGGCTGCCTCAATGGCGGCGTTCAGGGCAAGCAGGTTGGTTTGGCGGGCGATCTCTTCAATGATGCTGATCTTGGTGGCAATCTCCTTCATGGCAGCCACGGTCTCATTGACCGCCTTGCCGCCCTCACGGGCATCGGTGGCCGACTTGTTGGAGATCTTCTCGGTCTGCGATGCGTTGTCAGCGTTCTGTTTAATGCTGGAGGACATCTCTTCCATGCTGGAGGAGATCTCTTCGGCAGAGGCAGCCTGCTCGGTGGCTCCCTGAGACAGGGACTGGGCCGTGGCAGAGAGCTGCTGGCCACCGGTGGCAACACCATCTGCTGCTGCCTGTACCTCCCGCACGATCTCTTTCAGCTTCTCTACCATGTTGGCCAGTGATTCCATCAGCTCATCCTTGTCACTGCGCTTCCGCAATTCGATCATCAGGTTGCCCTGGGCAACCTGCTTGGCATTGGCGGTGATGGAATTGAGTGCCTCAATATTCTGCTTGATGGAGCTGTTGATCTTCTCAAAGTTGTCGGCAATGGCCTGGGTGTCTTCATCGCTGCGGGCAACCACCGTATTTACATTAAGGTCACCAATTGCCATCAGTTCAAGATTCTTAAGCAGTTTCTCAACTTCTGTATCCTGGAATTTAGCCTGTTTATCAGCAATACGGGCCGCCTTTTTGACGGCCGTCTGGTCGGTAACCACCTCAAAGGCGGCAATGACATTGCCGTTGTCATCCTTAATCGGTACGCCGGTGTAATCGATATCCAGGTTAAGAGACCCGGGGTGGGCATCGGTGGCACTGCTGGCTGTCTGGCCGCCGGTCATGGCCCGCTGGCAGGCGCATTTGTCGGTCTTGCAGTCCGAAGTGCGGAAGTGGTCGTAACACTTGATGCCAACAACCTGCTGCTGGGTTCGTGCACCAACCTCAGCCCCCAGTTTGTTCATGTAGAGGATGTTAAAGTCACGGTCGATGATCATGGCCGGAGCAGGCATGACATCCAAAAGGCCGACCAGGCGGGCAATGGTGTTGTTGACACCGTCCACGATCTTACGGAAATCTCCCTGGTGCCGGGATGCATCGGCACGGGTGTTGACGCGGCCTTCCATGGCTGCCTTGGCCAGCATGTTGGCATCGGCCACCAGGGCGTCAACGGCGTCAATACAACCGTTCAGGTTATTCTTGATTTCATTGAAGTCACCGCTGTAGCTGTCAGTAATCTTGGGTGGGATGTCGCCCTTGCTGATCCGGTCGACATATTCGGCAGCTACGTTCAACGGGCCGATCACGGCATCCAGGGTTTCATTGACGCCAACCACGATCTTCTGGAAATCTCCCTGATGTTTGGTCGCATCAGCACGGGTGGCAAGCTTACCGGCTATCGCCGCGTCGGAAAGCATGGAAGCGTCTTTGATCAGCGCCTGGATTGATTCGGCCATCTTGCCCATGGCTGCCTGCAGGACTCCGGTCTCATCTTTCGAGGTAGTATCAAGATGGATATCCGTATTGCCGGCGGCGATTTTGTTGGCTGCGTCAACGCAAGCATTGACCGGTGCAGTAATGGAGCGAGCAATGTACCATCCCAGCAGGATCCCCATCAGTAGCGCCGCAATACCGACACTGAGCAAGGTTATGTCTGCCTTGTGGGCAAGTTTTTCAGCAGCCACCCCCGCATTTTTTGCTGATTCCTCCTGATGCTTGATCATGCTATCAGCGGCTGAAAAATATGCATTCTGACCCTTGCGGAAGTCATTCAGCAGATAACTGGTTGCCTCGGCCCATTTGCTGTTGTCGAACAAGTTGAAAAGTGGTTTTCTGGCTTCCATGTAATAGATGCGTGCGGTCTTCAGCTCACTAAAAAGTTTTTTGCCCTTTTCACTCTTTACAGATTTTTCAAGCTCTTCAAAATGTTTGAGAACTGTTTCGTCAGCCGCTTTTAGACGCGCTTCCTCCTGCTTGCGTATAGCGGCATCCTTGCTGAGTGCAATGTTGCGGAAGACCCGTGCCGCCACGTTTATCTGCTCTTTAATGTTAAAAAGTGTTTGTACTTTTGGGAATTTATCCTGGGTGATGTCTGTAACCGAATGATCTAGTTTGCCGATTGCAATGTAGCCAACCGCGACATTGACAACCAGTAACAGTAACAGTACGCCGAAACCAAATGCCAGACGCGGGCCAATCTTCATGTTTTTTAGCATACCTCTATCTCCTTTGAGATCAGTTGGCGTTAATCAATTTCGCAGTTTCTGACGTTTTGAAGGGTGTTAAGCAGTATTGAACGTACATCTTTGTCAAATGGTTCATCATGTCCCGGATAGATCAGTTCAATCTCCCGTTGGGCCAGCTTTAGCAGGGTGTCAACATAGTCCCGGGTATATTTGCCTCCGGTGGTGCGGATACGGAGCTGGGTGTCACCTGAAAAGAGCAGCTTTTGAGACTGGCAATAAAAGGCGACTGAGTCTGAGGAGTGTCCCGGTGTATGGATCACCTCCAGATAATCATCACCTGCCTTGAGCAGTTGCCCTTCCTTCAGCAGGTTGTCAACGCCGGGGCCGTCCACCCAGCCGTAGACCCTGGCGCCGTATTTCTGCCGGAACAGCGAGGCTGCGGCAGCATGGTCAAAATGGTTATGGGTCAACAGCACCTGTTCAACCGCGACCTTACCGCAACCGGTGTGAATCTTTTCAATTTCGGACAGAACATACCCATCGGTGCCCGGGTCAATCAGGGTGTTGACAGCATCCAGTTGGTTCCATTCTCCCAGGATCAGGTATGAACGGCAGGTGTAGTTTTTGGGGTTTCTGGCCAGCTGAATTACCCGCATAACCCCTGACCCCCCCTCAGTCCCCCCTTGTCAAGGGTGAGGCCTTTAAGCCTCCCCTGATAAGGAGAGGTTTGGAGGGGTTTCGTTTGAATTGTTTGATGTTTCAAAGTACTTACCCCACTTTCCTGAACAGTTGCGCATCAGGTGCCACCTGTTCAAACAGGTGACTGATCTCATGGGGGATTTTTTGGGTGTTTTCAGTGGCAAAGTAGCCGCCGGGAGCCAAAGAACGATAGTACATTTTCAACACTTCGATCCGCTGCTCATAGGAAAAATGCAGCAGCACATTTTTACAGACGATCAGGCTGTAGTCTGACCCGACCGGCTGCAGTTTCAGCAGGTCGTTGTACTTGAAAAAGACCCGCTTGCGGACCCGATCAATCAGCTTGTGATAGCCAGGCTTACCCACCATCTCTTCAAAATATTTGCGAAAGATATCTGTTGGAATCCGCTGTAACTCTTCTGATTTGTATTCGGCAGCGGTGACGATATCGCCAAAGTTGTTTTCGCTGTCGTAGTCAGTGGCGTCCAGGTAGAGGGTGTTGAAGCCCATTTCTCCCATCCGCTCGGCAAACAGAATCGCCAGGGTGTACGGCTCCTGGCCCAGGGCACAACCGGCATCCCAGACCTTGATCCGCAGACGGCCCAGCGCTAGTTTCAGGGTGTGCTCAACGGCATGTTCAAGAACCGGCAGATCGCGGAAAAAGAAGGTAAAGGCCATTAACCGAACTGCTCCTGTTCGGTCAGGGCCACTGACTGAACCAGCAGGCCCGGATCAAGGATCAACGCCACGGTGCCATCCCCCAGGATGGTTGCGCCGGAGATACCGCGTACATCACGGTAGAGTTTGCCCAGGGTTTTGATAACGGTCTGATGTTCGCCCACCACATCATCCACCACAAAGCCGATCCGCTTGCCGTTGACCGAGAGGATCACAATCTGTTCGATCTCCGGTTGATTGTCCGTGATCACAAACTCGGCCCGCAGGTTGATGTAAGGGGTCAGCTCACCCCGCACATGGGCCAGGTGGCGGCCATGGGCGGCCTGAACATCGGCGCGGGTCAGCTCAATGCATTCCTCCACCATGGAAAGCGGCAGCACAAAATAGTTTTGATCTATCCGCACCAGCAAGGTCTCAATAATGGCCAGGGTCAGTGGAATCCGTAGGGTAATGACTGAACCCTTGCCCGCTTCACTGGCAATGTCAATGGTGCCGCGCAGGGCCTCAATCGCCTTTTTGACCACATCCATGCCGACACCACGTCCCGAGACGCTGGTAACCTTCTGGGCCGTGGAGAAGCCGGGGGCGAAGATCAGGTTGAAGATCTCCTTGTCAGTCAGTTCGGTAGTGGCGGTGATCAGTCCCCGTTCAAGTGCCTTGGCCCGGATCCGCTCCTTGTCCAGTCCTGCACCATCGTCACGGATGGTGACCAGTACGCTGTCACCGGAGTGCTCGGCCGCCAGATGAACGATCCCCTTGGCCGGCTTGCCGGCTGCTTTACGGACCTCGGGCATCTCTATGCCATGATCAATGCTGTTGCGGATCAGGTGAACCAGCGGATCATTCAGCTTTTCGATCACGGTCTTGTCCAGCTCGGTGTCGGCGCCACTGGTTTCAAGATCGATCTCTTTGCCCAGTTCAGCCGAGAGATCCCGCACCAGCCGCTTGAACTTGCTGAAGGTTGAACCGATCGGCAGCATCCGCATGTTCAGGGTGGTGTCCCGCAGCTCGGAAATCAGCCGCTCCACCTCTTCAGCCACGGCAATGATCTCGTTGTCATGGCGGGTGCCTGCTATCTGGGTCAGATGGGCCTGCACCGTGACCAGTTCTCCCACCAGATTTACCAGGTGGTCCAACCGTTCAGCCGGTACTCTGATCGAGAGGGCAGCCTCGCCCGCAGCCGGAGCAGTTGCAGTCCGCTCCTGACGCGCCTGTTTGATCTGTTGCTGTTCCATCAGAGCGGACTGAACCTTTGAGGCCGGTACCAGACCCTGCTCAACCAGAATCTCGCCAAACCGTTTCTGCATGGAGAGGATCTTCTGCATCTCCACCGGCGAGAGATCGCCCCGCTCGACCAGGATGTCCCCCAGCTTTTTGTAGCTGGCATCAGTGCCGGGCGCACTGCCGTCGTCGATCAGGTCAATCTTCAGGTCGCAATCATCCTCAACAAAGATGAAGACGTCTTTGATCGCCTCTATCCCCTGACAGGTGGTTAGCACGATATCCCAGTAAAAGAAGCAGTGTTCTGTAACCAGCTGGTCGAGGGTGGGGATGGAGTCCAGATGCACAACGACCTCACAGGTGCCGAGATCGCGCAGTTCGTTCAGCAGGCTGACCGGATTGGTGCCGCCCAGCATGATCTCGGGAACCGGCTTAAAGCGGATGCGGTAGGTACGGCTGACGCTTTCAGACGCCGGTGTTGCGGCAGTGGCCTCTTTGGGCGGGGCTTTTAGCGGCGCTACCCTGGGCAGCAGTTCCTGCAGCCCGGCAATGATCCGTTGGCCATTGGCCTCGTCTGCCGGAGGACCACCGGCTGACGCGTCAAGCATGGTGCTGATCTGATCCCTGGCCTGCAGGGTCAGATCGAGCAGACAGCGGGTAACCTGCATCTTGCCGTTTCTGACCTGGTCAAAGACCGTTTCCACCTCATGGGTAAAACGGGCAATGTCGTCAAATCCGAACATGGCGCCGGACCCTTTGATGGTGTGCATGGCCCGGAAGACACGGTTGATCAGGTCATTGTCCTGGGGATTATCCTCCAGTTCAAGCAGGGATGTTTCCAGTTCAGCCAGTAGCTCTCCGGCTTCCTCACGGTAGGTGGCGATATGTTGTTCCTGGGGGCTGGACATGGAACCTCCGGGTCAAGGAAAACGTGTGAAGTTGGAAGTGTAAAGAGTGAAAATAAACCCTTTCATCCTTCACATTTCACTCTTCATACTTGACTTTATCCGAGTACTTTTTTCACAACAGCGATTAACTGTTCCGGCTTGAACGGTTTGACGATCCAGCCGGTGGCCCCGGCAGCCTTGCCTTCCGCTTTGCGTGAGTCCTGCGACTCTGTGGTCAGCATCACGATCGGGATAAACTTGTTCAGGGCACCGCCTCTGACCCCTTTGATCAGACCGATACCATCAAGGTTGGGCATGTTCAGGTCGGTGATCAGCATATCCACCTTTTGTGTGCCCAACTTGGTCAGTGCATCCTTGCCGTCCACCGCCTCAACCACGTCATAACCGGCCTGCTTGAGGGTGAAGCTTACCATTTGCCGTACGCTGGCCGAATCATCGGCCGTCATGATCAGTTTTGCCATGTCAGTTCATTCCTCCACACCAGATACAAGGTAAATCATCATTATGTTTACAGGTTGTTTGCCGTTGCAGCCCGATTGCTCCGATGGCCTCTCTGACAACCGGGGCCATGCAGCCGGTAAAGTTGAAATGCTTTTTCAGATTAAGGTTTGTGCGACAGGCCGAGCAGATCAGCTGCATCCCTGCCAGATCAATGTCCTCAACTGCTGAGAGATCCAGCTGGATGCTGCTCACCGTATCGACCTGTTCCAGTAACAGGTTTTGCAGCTCTGCTGCTGTGTCAATAGCCAGCCTGCCTGCCACGTTGATCTTCAGCGTGGCGCCGTCAGCAAGCAGGCTGTGGGTAACTGAAAGGTCAGACATGGAAACCTCCAAAAGAGCCTCTCCCTGATATGGGGAGAGGGCAGGGGTCAGAATAAGTCAACATTGTCACCGTATTCGGAACCGCTGCCGCTCGACCCCTGCTGCTTCTGAAGTGAAAGTCTGACCCCGTGGCGGGCGGCCAGCATTTCATGGATCATCCGTTCACTATCCATCGTGTAGCGTTGTTCCATGTGGCGCAGGTTGTCGCGGAATTCACTGGAGGCAGGCACCTTGGCCCGGGCCTCGCTATAAATCTGCTCAAGGGCATGCAGGCTCTGTTCCGTCTGCTGCTGCACCTCTTCATGCACATGGATGGAAGCAGTGGTGCAGTTGATGTCATCCGCCAGGGATTCCGAAGTGGTAGCCAGGCTGGAGAGCTGTTGCAGCAGGGAACGGTTTATGCCGGACAGGGCTGAAATAATCTGTCTGGCCTCCTGTTCCATCTCGGCAACCTGATGCAGGTTCCCTTCGCCGGACAGAAAAGATTGGTCTTCCATTTGGGCGGTAATGGCGTTAATGGCCAGCAGGGTGGATGAGACCGCCTCGGTCTGGGTAACGGCATCCAGCGATAGACGTTTGATCGCTTCAGCCAGGACCCCCAGTGCCGCTCCCTGAGTGCCGGTATGGGCGGCCTTGATCTGGGCATTCAGGGCAATCAGGTCAATTTCGGTCCCGACGGCTTCTATGTCGCTGACAAAACCGCCAATGTTGGCCATGGTGCCGGTTACCTTCTGCATGGCCCCGGCAAGCTCCTGGTCCGCCTGGTCGCAACTTTGCAGAATCCTGGTGACCTGGTGCATCTCCTGTTCCATGGTATCCAACAGGGATTTCTCGGCGCTGCTGGAGTTGCCCATCAGGGCCTGCTGGAGATCGCGGCTGATCTGGGCCTGTTTGGCACCGATATCCTGCATGCTGTCCAGAATAGCCTGAGTGGCTTTGGTCAGCTGATCTGCAGCGTGGCGCATCTGGGCTGTTTGCAGTTCACAGATATCGCCGGTTTCTGCAACCAGGCCCGGACAGGCTTCGTCACTGCCCTCCATGGCGGTGCAGGTGTGTTGCTGCAGTTTTTCCAACGCCTCGATCACATGTTCGATCTGCTGTCTGGTGATGTCATGGAATTGCATTGAAGACACCACGGTGCCGATGTCGGCTGAGATCTCTTCAGAAATAAGCCCGACCTGGTTGCCGGTTTCGGAACAGGCGCTGTTCATCTGTTCAAGTGTGCCAAGGTTGTTGCCGGTGGTTGCCAGGATTGCATGGGCATCGGCATACTGGTGAGCCTCAGTGGCGCGCACCATTTCAAGGTTGTTGTTGATCAGCTGGGTCAGAGACTGGCGTTGAATCATGATGCCGGCTGATTTTTCGCTGACAGCCTGGGAAAGTTTTTCAACATCCATGGCCAGAGTGGTGAAGCCGGCCCCCAGTTCGCCCAGACGGGCAGACTCGATTTTTGTGGAGATTGAAAGCATGCGCAGCGCCTTGTCCATCTTTTGAAACCCTTCAAGGGGTTGGACGACGTTGTCAAGTTGTACCATGATCTGTTCCAGGGTGTTGCAGCTCTGCCCCCCCTGTGCGCTGACCCGGCCCAGATAGTCATCCATGTCACTGAAAAGCCGGCGCAGGCGGTTGGTCAGCTCGGCACTCTCGGAGCCGGCAACCAGTTCCACCAGATTGCGGGCGGTCGTTGAGATGAGGGATGAACGCAGCGAAAAATCCTGCAGCTTTTCTCCCAGCTCCAGAAACTGGTGTTCGGTACTGCCGGCCAGACGCCGCAGGATCTCCATGGTGGGAGTCAGCTGGTCATGCCAACGTTGTATCTGCGAACAGAGGGGATTCGTCATCGGTCTTATTTCCTTTCGCCGCCGGTATCCTACTGGATCAGTCCCAGGGCACGGAGTTCACGGATCAGCTTCTGCTTGCTGATCGGTTTGACCAGGTAGGCGGTGGCGCCGTCTTGATAAAAAGAGTCAAAGACCGTCTTGGGGTCATCCAGTGCCGTGGTCATCACTATCTTGGTTTCAAGGTTAGGCGGGACTTCCTGTTCTTTTTCAAGTTGACGGATCAGCCGCAGCGCCTCACGTCCATCCATCTTGGGCATCATGATATCCATGCAGATCAGGTCAAAAGGTGACTTTGCCTGGTGGGCCAGCTTGAAGGCGGTGATTGCTTCTTCACCATCAACAGCGATCTCAATCTCAAAATGAGGGTTCAACAGCTCCCGCAGAATCCTGCGGGAAATGAAGTCATCTTCAACGATCAGGCATTTCACGGTAGGACTCCTTTATTCTAAAAGTCTGCGCCGCTTGAAAAGACGTAGTCCCGTCCGGCAACTTCCTTTTGATGACACTCAAAGCAGTTTTTGACCGGATCGAGTCGGCTGGGTTTACCATCCGCGGTATAGCCGGCATACAGCCAGCCGCCGGTATTCTTTTGTGACTTGTCTTTCTTCATCAGGACTACCATGTTTTTGGGCCCGTCAACGCTGCTGTTGTCCCCTTTGATAGTGAAATGCTCAACCACAATGCGACTGCCCTCGGGGAACTTGTTGCCGGCCTTGTATCCCTTGATTGCCTTGCTGTCGGCATAGATGTAGTGAATGCCGTAGAAGAGAGATTTCTTGTCTGACACAACCTTGCGGACACTTTTTTTCCAGCTCTGGTACTTTGGCAGTTGCGGTGCAGTGGCTGCTGCAGCGGCGCAGCAGACGGTGAACAGCACGATCAGTCCTGTCATCAGTGTGGTACGTTTCATCTGATTCTGTTCTCCTTTTGATTCAAAAGCCGATATTGATTGGGAAGTATACCATCTGTATTTTGTTTGTCACGCCAACAGGCAACTAATTTCTGGCCTGACAGCGTTTTTACAGGTTCAGCTGCCTGCGTCCGTTGGCTCCGGCGTGTTGGTTACCGGCAGATAGATGCTAAACGTTGTGCCGCTGCCGGGAGTGCTGTTAACCGTAATGGCGCCACGGTGCTGCTGGACAATGCCGTAGACCATGGAGAGACCCAGGCCGCTGCCTTTGCCGATCTCTTTGGTGGTGAAGAACGGGTCAAAAATCTTGGGCAGGAACTCTTGCGGAATACCACAGCCGGTATCTGCTACGGTCAGATTAATGTAGAGGCCGGGAGTGAGATCAAGTGCTGCTGCCCTGGCGGTGTCGAGTAGGGTGTTTGAGGTGGTAATGGACAGCTGGCCGCCGCCCGGCATGGCGTCGCGGGCATTGATGGCAAGGTTCATCAGCATCTGCTCGATCATGCTGCGGTCAACACTGGTTGGTACCGTGTGCTGATCGCAGATGAAATTGAGTGTAATGTTTTCGCCGATTATCCGTTTGATAAACTTTTCAAAGCTGGATACCAGGGTGCAGAGCTCAGCCTTTGAGGGGGTTGCCTCCTGTTTGCGGCTGAAGGTCAGCAGGCTCTGGGTCAGACTGGTGGCCCGCTTGGCTGCATCAACGATCATCTGCAGGCTCTCGTGGTGGGGATTGTCAGCCGGAGTCTGCATAAGCAGCATGGTGCTGTAGCCCCTGATAACGGTCAGGATGTTGTTAAAGTCATGGGCCACCCCTCCGGCCAGGATGCCGATCGCCTCCAGTTTCTGCGAGTGGCGCAGCCGCTCTTCGGCCTTTTTGATTCGCAGCATCACCTTGATGTGGGCCACCAGTTCGTGGCTGGAGATCGGCTTTTGCAGAAAGGCGTCGGCACCCAGATCGAGCGCCCTGACCCGGTCATCTGCATCAACATCGGCTGCCGTGATGACAATCACCGGGATATAGGCGGTGATCGGATTTTGCTTCAGAATCCGGATGGTTTCATAACCGTCCATCTCCGGCATCTGCAGGTCGAGCAGGATGGTATCCGGGTGCCAGCTGCGCGCCAGTTCAAGCCCTGCCTGACCGGAATGGGCGGTCTCAAGCTGTGCATCGGGCAGGTGCTGTCCCAGGGTGCCTTTCATAACCAGCAGGTTGATGGTTGAGTCGTCAATGGCAAGAATCTTCATGGGCAGGGCACCGGTGCAGCGCTGAAGCTGAGACAGCAGGTGAAGCAGCTGCCCTGGTCAGAACTGCTTTCCAGGGTAATACTGCCACCCAGTTTGTCGCAGATAGAGCGGACAATTGCCAGGCCGATACCGCTGCCTTCACTGCGACGGGTCAGGTAATGCTCCAGCTGGGTAAAAGGTTGAAAGATGATCTCCTGACAGGACAGCGGGATACCTTTGCCGTTGTCGGCCACCTGTACCATAACCGGTACCTCCTGGCGGTCGCCACTCCCATCCTCTGCCCAGATCCGGCAGCTGACCGTTCCCCCTCTGGTGGTGAACTTGAAGGCGTTGTCCAACAGACATCCGGCAATAATATGCAGGGCATCCCAGGGACCATGCAGTGCCAGGGACGGGTGCCGGCTGCAACCGGTTTCAAACCGGATACCGCAGCCTTCGGCAATGGCGTGGTAACGGCTTTCCAGAGCTTCAAGTGCCATGCAGGGGGTGTTGATAAGATGCCCGGTAGAGTGCTTTGCTGACCGCGCCTCTGCAAGCGTCAACAGGTTGTTTACCAGATTAGTCAGGCGCTTTGACGAGGTCTTGAGCAGTGCGAGGTGTTCCTGGCAGCAAGCGGCATTTTCCTGTTCTTCCATTAATTGAATCGTCCCCATGATGCCGTTCAGGGGGGTGCGGAATTCATGGCTGATCAGGCTTAAAAACTCACGCTTCAATTCGTCAACTTCCGCGGCCTTGCGTTGGGCCTCCTGCAGTTCTTCCAGCTGATTGCACAGCAGCCGGGTCTGGTTGGCAACTTGCTCTTCAAGCCTTGAGCGGTACTGCTGTTCCAGCCGTTGGGTCATCTGAAAGGCCAGCGCCTTGGATATGCACCAGTTGAGCTGATCAAAATCAATCGGTTTGAACAGCAGGTCAAAAGCGCGCTGCTTCAGTCCCTCTACCACCAGATCAAAGTCGGTATAGCCGGTCATGAGCAACACCGGCAGTGCGGGTAAGAGCTGACGAACCGCCTCAAGCAGGCGGATGCCGTTCATGTCCGGCATGCGGATGTCGGTAATCAGCAGGTCAATCTCGTGACTCCGCTGCTCAATGATCGAGAGGGCCTGCTGGCCGCCAGGGGCGCAGATGACCCGGTATTGCTGTGATTCCAGAAAAGTTTGCAGCATCTTCAGCACCATTGGTTCATCATCAACCAATAGAATACTGGCTTTCAGGGAAGAGTTGGGACTGGATAATCTGGTTGGAGCTTCCATAGACGGTCTTTCCGGCATACGGCTCAGTGGGGTGACACTTTCAGGTGTAAATTTGTGTTTGCACCATATGTGCCACTTGGGTCGCTGGGGTGTAAATGAATGTATGTTGTTGTAATTATTTATTTATTTTGCTTGTATGGAGCTGTGTTGTTGATGTTATCTGTGTCATGTGGTGTGTCATGGCACAGATGTGGTGCGTCAAAATTGTGTCATTGGTCTGGTTGTTGTTCAAGCCACCGGTAAAAAGTGCGTCGGCTGATGCCCAGTAGTTTTGCCGCTTCTGTGCGATTGCCCCGGGTGCGGCGCAGAGCCTCCTGCAGGTCAAGGGTGGAGCGTAGTTGGGGGGCTGGAGTGGTGCTCCGCCCTGGCTGGACGATGCTGAAAAACTCAGCCGGAAGTGCCTCGGAAGTGATGATCGACCCTTGCGTGAGGATGCAGGCGTGTTCGATCAGATGCTCCAGTTCTCGCACATTGCCGGGCCAGGAGTGGCTATGCAACGCCGCCAGCACATCGTCTGAGATGCTGCTGCAGCTGCGATTGAACTTATTAGAAAAATGGTGCAGAAAATGCTCGACCAGCAGGGGGAGATCCTCCAGCCGTTCACGAAGAGGAGGGGTGTCGAGGCGTACCACATTCAGGCGATAGTAAAGGTCCTGCCGGAATTCTCCCCGCCGGACCTTGTCCTGCAGGTTGCGGTGGGTAGCAGCAATCACCCGCACATCGATTTTGATCGGTGTTGTGTCGCCAACCCGCTCGATCTCGCGCTCCTGCAAGACCCGTAACAACCGGATCTGCAGGGCAGGGGAGATGTCACCAATCTCATCCAGAAAGATGGTGCCGCCATGGGCCTTTTGAAAGCGTCCCTGTTTGTCCTTGATCGCGCCGGTAAAGGCACCCCTGACATGGCCGAACAGCTCGCTTTCCAGTAGTCCTTCCGGCAGAGCTGAACAGTTGAGTTTGACAAACGGTTTCTGTTTTCTGGCACCGCATTCGTGGAGTGCCTGGGCCACTAATTCTTTACCGGTGCCGCTTTCTCCGCAGATCAGGACTGTGCTGGTGACATCGGCCAGGGCCTCAATCCTGGTGTAGAGCTGCTGCATGACCGGTGCATGGCCGATGATGGTGTGAAAGCGGCTGCGTTGCTGCAGCTGTCGTTCCAGATCGTCCAGCCTAGTTTCATCACGTATGACCGCGACCGCTCCGGTACGGGCCCCGTCCTCGCTGGTGGTCGGGGTGGCGATGACACTGACAATCCTGGTACGGTTGCCAGTGCCCCGGCATTCAATCCGCTTCAGTTCGTGACGTTGTCCGGTTCGGACGGTCTCTGCCAGGGCCATGCGGCAACTGCCGAGGCAACCGGTGCTTAGCTGATCAAGCGGTTGACCCAGCTGAGCAGGATTGTAGCCGCATTGCAGGGCGGCATCGTTAAGGTGCTGCAACTGGAGGCGCTGATCCACCATGATGATCGCGTCACTGATACTGCGGTTGATTGCTTCCAGGTTGGCGCGGAACTGCTCCCGCTCAAGCTGCAGCCGCCGGTTTTCAATGGCATGGCGGGTGATGCTGCTGATCTGCAGGCTGTCAAACGGTTTACAGAGATAATCAAAGGCGCCGTAACGGACTGCTTCAGTTGCGGTGGCAACATCCGGGTATCCGGTCATCATGATCACACGGCTGGTGGGGGTGATCGTGGTGGCGGTCTTGAGCAGGGCCAGACCGCCTTGGTCCGTGTCCAGCATGATATCGATAAAGATCACATCGTAGGGTTGCGGCCCGATCAAGGCGAGTGCGTCATGGCAGCTGTGGGCCACGTCAGTCTGATGTCCATCATTGCCAAGGACCGTGCTGATCAGGCGGGTGACCTGAATTTCATCATCTACAATCAGTATCCTGCCCGGCATGATTCCCCCGTTATTGACCTGCATACAAGTATGGTTTATAGGATAACGTGGTAAAAAGATTTTGCAAGCAGGAGCTGCCATGGCACGTCCTAGCTGGGACCAGTATTTTATTGATATCACCCTTTTGGTGGCAACCCGCGCTACATGCCTGCGGCGTCAGGTGGGGGCCCTGTTGGTCAAAGATCGTAATATTCTGGCCACCGGCTACAACGGTACACCGTCCGGTATCCGGCATTGCGAAGAAACCGGTTGCCTGCGGGAGCGGCTGAAGGTGCCCTCAGGTGAACGCCATGAGCTGTGCCGTGGCCTGCATGCCGAGCAGAACGCCATTATTCAGGCTGCCCGGCATGGCGTCAATATTGACGGTTCCACCCTGTACTGCACCACCATGCCTTGTATTATCTGCACCAAGATGCTGATTAATGCCGGTATCAAGCGGATCGTCTATGCCGAGGGGTATGCTGATGAGCTAGCCCGTGAAATGGTGCAGGAGAGCGGGATTGAGATAGTCCATTTTGAACGTGGCACACCAGGAGGAGGAACCCCATGAAGTGTCCGTTCTGCGGCCATCCTGACAGTAAAGTCGTCGATTCGCGGCCTGATAAAGGCGGGGCGGTCATCCGCCGCCGTCGCGAATGTGAGGAGTGTGCCAAGCGTTTTACCACCTATGAACGGGTAGAGGAGATGCTGCCTCTGGTCTGCAAGAAGGATGGACGGCGGGAACATTTTGACCGGATGAAGGTGATCTCCGGCATCAAGAAGGCCTGTGAAAAACGTCCGGTTTCCGTTGAGGATATCGAGCGTATGGCTGACCGGCTGGAGACCCGCCTGCAGGAGTGCGGTGAGCGGGAAGTACCGGCATCGCGGATCGGCGAGTGGATCATGAACGAGCTGCATGCCGTCGATCAGGTCGCCTATGTCCGTTTTGCCTCGGTCTATCGTTCTTTTAAGGATATCAATGAATTTATGGTTGAGCTGCAGGACCTGCTGAAAAAGTAGGGGGCCGGAATGTCAAAATCGGACATTGCATACATGAAACGGGCGCTTTCCCTTGCCCGGAAAGGGTTGGGCAGGACTGCTCCCAATCCGGCTGTAGGCTGTGTGATTGTGCGCGACGGGGTGATTGTGGGGGAGGGGTGGCATAAGAAGGCCGGTACCCCCCATGCCGAGGTGCACGCCCTGGCCATGGCCGGTGCTGCAGCCAAAGGGGCTGATGTCTATGTGACGCTTGAGCCCTGCTGCCATCATGGTAAGACCCCACCCTGTTGCGATGCGTTGATTGCTGCAGGAGTGCGGCGGGTGGTTGCCGGCATGGTTGATCCTTTTCTGCAGGTGTCCGGTAGAGGGTTGCAAACACTGCGTCAGGCCGGTATCCGGGTTGAGGTGGGATTACTGGAGCAGCAGTGCAAGGAGCTGAACAAGGGGTTTATCAAGTCTGTCACCACCGGTATGCCGTATCTGCTCTACAAGACTGCCATGACCATGGACGGTAATATCGCCACTGTCACCGGGCATTCCCGCTGGGTCACCGGTGAGGAGTCCCGTCGCCTGGTACACCGCCTGCGTTCTCACTGTGATGCTGTCATGGTGGGCGTGGATACGGTGATTGCAGACAACCCGCAATTGACGGTCCGGCATGTCAGGGGGCGAGATCCGCTGCGGGTGATTGTGGACACCCGCTTGCGTACTCCTGAAAGCGTCAATGTGCTGAATGGCACTCATGCCAGTAAAACCGTGATTGCCACCTGTGAAACAAATCCTGAAATCCATCAGCGCTATTTGTCGCAGGGGGCGGATATACTGGTCTGCCGGGAATACGATGGCCGGGTTGAAATGGCTGATCTGCTGCATAAACTGACCATCAGGGGGGTGCAGAGCATCCTGGTGGAAGGTGGTAGCCGTCTGGCAGGTGATCTGCTGCAGCATAATCTGATTGATGAATGTATCTTTTTCTATGCTCCAAAGGTGGTGGGAAACGGTTTTGCCCCCTTTGCCATACAAGGAATCAGCACAATGGATGAGGCTATTCAACTAGAGGTGCAGCGGGTTGGCATGTCCGGCCCCGACGTGGTGGTGTATGCCAGACCGGTGGGTGTATGTTCACCGGTCTGATCGAGTGTACCGGACGTGTGGTTGCCCTGCGTCGCGGCGGGGAACGTGCCGTGCTGGAGGTTTCCGCTCCGCTGCCGGTCAGTGAGATCTGTCTCGGTGATTCGATTGCCGTAAACGGCGCCTGCCTGACGGTTGTAGCCATGCAGGGGGATCACTTCAGCTTTGATGTATCGCCTGAAACGGTGACCCGGACCACCTTTGCCACCCTGCAGCCGGGTAGCCCGGTCAATCTGGAACGGGCCCTGCGGTTGGGTGGACGCCTGGATGGACATCTGGTAACCGGGCATATTGACTGTGTCGGACGGCTTGAAAGCAGGACGAATCAGGGCAATGCCGTTGTTCTGGGGTTCAGTCTGCCACGTGAGCAGGCCAGGATGCTGGTTGAAAAGGGGTCGGTGGCAATTGATGGCATCAGCCTGACGGTCAACGGGGTAACTGACAGCGGTTTTTCGGTCTCGATCATTCCCCATACCCTGGAGAAGACTACCCTGGCGGCTGCCGGACCTGGCAAGCAAGTGAACATTGAGACCGATGTTATCGGTAAATATGTGGCAAGGCTGGTTGGTCCCCATGCCGGTACGGGTGGGCTGACCATGGAAAAACTGATGCAGAACGGTTTTATCTGAGAGAGGAAGACAGAGCGATGGGTGTATGTACGATTGAAGAGGCGATTGAAGATATCCGTCAGGGCAAGATGGTCATTCTGGTGGATGATGAGGATAGGGAGAACGAAGGCGATCTGACCATGGCTGCCGAGATGGCAACCCCGGAGGCGATCAACTTCATGGCGAAATATGGCCGGGGCCTGATCTGTCTGACTCTGACCCCGCAAAAATGCGATGCCCTGGGACTGAAGCCGATGGTACGGGATAATACCTCGCCCTTTGAGACCGCTTTTACGGTTTCAATCGAGGCCAAGCGCGGCGTTACCACCGGTATTTCTGCCGCAGACCGTTCCCACACCATTCTGACGGCTGTTGCCCCCAATGCCTCGGCAGCTGATCTGGTCAGTCCCGGTCATATCTTTCCTCTGCGTGCCAAGCCGGGCGGGGTGCTGGTGCGTACCGGCCAGACCGAGGGATCGGTTGACTTGGCGCGATTGGCAGGGCTGACCCCGGCCGGCGTGATCTGCGAGATCATGAATGATGACGGCAGTATGTCCCGTATGCCGGAGTTGCGGAAATTCGCCAAACAGCATGGTCTGAAGATCTGCACGGTGGCTGATCTGGTGGCCTATCGTCTGAAGCATGAGCAACTTGTCCGGCCTGTTGCCGACGCCAAACTGCCGTCCCGTTATGGCGGTGACTGGCGGGTGGTGGCCTTTGAAAATGATGTGGACAAGCTTGATCATATTGCCCTGATCAAGGGAGACCTCTCCGGCGATCAACCGGTATTGGTGCGGGTGCATTCCGAATGCCTGACCGGAGATGTGATGGGTTCCCAGCGTTGTGACTGCGGTGATCAACTGCACAAGGCCATGGAGGCGATTGATAAGGAAGGGCGCGGGGTGATCCTCTATATGCGTCAGGAAGGGCGGGGGATCGGCCTGATCAACAAGCTGAAGGCGTACGAACTGCAGGATCAGGGAATGGATACGGTTGAAGCCAATCAACAGCTCGGTTTTAAGGCTGATATGCGTGATTATGGGGTCGGCGCCCAGATTTTGCTGGCTTTGGGCATCCGCAAAATCAGAATTTTGACCAACAACCCCCGTAAGCTGGTGGGCCTGCAGGGGTATGGTATCCAGATCGTGGACAGGGTGCCGATTGAAGCAAACCCCACCTGTTCAAACAAAGGGTACCTCAGAACCAAACGCGATAAACTGGGCCACCTGCTGGAAAAAGTCTGATGCGCGTTCTTTTGCACACCTGTTGTGGCCCCTGCGCGCTGTATCCGCTGACCAGCCTGCGTGCTGAAGGGGTGGAGGTTACCGGTTTTTTCTTTAACCATAACATACATCCCTACCAGGAGTATGTCCGGCGGCGAGATGCTGCGCAGCAGATGGCAGATCTGGAAGGGATGCCGCTGGTGCTGCGGGATGAGTACCGCCTGGAGGAATTCCTTGCCAATGTGGCTGCAGAGCCGGATACACGCTGCGGCTACTGTTATGCCTCGCGCCTGGATGCTGTTGCTGCAGCGGCACGTGATGCAGGTTTTGATACCTTTACCTCATCACTGTTCTACAGCCGATATCAGAATCATGAATTGATGCGCCAGAAGGCTGAAGAGTCAGCAGCACGCTATGGTGTTCAATTTCTCTATCGTGACTTCAGACCCGGCTGGCAGGAGGGGATTCGGCGTTCCAAGGAGTTGGGGCTGTACCGCCAGCAGTACTGCGGTTGTGTCTACAGTGAGAAGGAGCGGTACTGTCGCTGAAGCTTGATTCTGTTATCATGCACTATAAACAAGAAAAGGCCCGGAATAATCCGGGCCTTTTCTGTTTAATCGAGATACGTTACTACTAAGCGTGGATTGCGTTGACAGGGCAGGTGTCTACACAGGCGCCGCAATCAATGCAGGTGTCTGCGTCGATAACGCGCTTGCTGCCTTGCTCGCTAATTGCGTTTACGGGGCAGGAGTCTTCACATGCTGCGCAGTTGGTGCAATCGTCAGTAATAGTGTGTGCCATGGTACCACCTCCTAAAAATAGTTGAAAATTAGTTGTCCTTTCTGCAAAGGCGTGAACGTGTTACCACAGCACCGGTAAAATGTCCAGCAAAACTGTATACGGGATTTCATTGGACTGTTTCATAAATTGGTTGAATTTTGCTCGATCAGCATGATATATCAAATGCAGTTTTATTATTGTGTAAATGGTTTAATCTCACTAATGTTTTTTTATTAAAAATAATATCTTGATTTATGTTCATTCAGGAGGAGTTTGTATGATTATCATGGCACTGAACTGCGGTAGCTCGTCTGTAAAATACCAGTTGTTTGACTGGGATAAAAAGGTGGTTGTTGCCAAGGGGATGGTTGAACGGGTTATTGTTGGTGACTCATATATCGTTCATGAAGTCCCGGGCAGAGAAAATTACAAGCTTGAGCAGGACTGCCCGGATCACAAGGCTGCCATTGACTTGGTCATCCGTACGGTTACCGATCGTGAGTGTGGTGTGCTGCAGAGTGTTGCTGAAATCTCTGCGGTTGGCCACCGGGTGGTGCATGGTGGTGAGAAGTTTACCTGTTCAGTCCGGATTGATGATGATGTCCTCAATGCCGTCAAGGATGTACAACATCTGGCCCCGCTTCATAATCCCCCCAATATTGAAGGTATTGAAGCCGCCCGTGCGCTGATGCCTGCCATACCTCATGTTGCTATTTTTGATACAGCCTTCCATCAAACCATGCCGGAGCATGCTTTTCTGTACCCCGTACCCTATGACTGGTACGAAAACCACGGTGTTCGCCGCTATGGCTTTCATGGCACTTCCCACCTGTACGTCTCCAAGCGTGCTGCCATACTGTTAGGTAAGCCAGCGGAACAATGTAATATCATTACCATGCATATTGGAAACGGTGTTTCTCACTGTGCCATTAAGGGCGGTATATCAGTTGATACGACCATGGGGCTGACACCTTTGGAAGGTGCGGTCATGGGCACACGCAGTGGAGATATTGATCCCGCCATTCCTGCCTTCATGATGCAGAAAGAAAATCTTTCCGCCAAGGAAATTGACAGCGTCCTGAACAAGAAAAGCGGCATCCTGGGGATTACCGGCCGCTATACCGACCGTCGTGATGTGATTGAGCATGCCGCTAAAGGTGATCATCGCTGTCAATTGGCGCTGGATATTGAAGCATACCGTCTGAAGAAGTATATTGGCGCCTTTATGGCAGCCATAGGCAAGCTGGATGCGGTTGTCTTTACCGCTGGTGTGGGGGAAATGGGGGCAGCTATTCGGGAGAAGGCGATTGAAGGGCTTGAGCATATCGGCATCCATCTTGACCGGGAGCGCAATGCCGGTGCCATGACCCGCAAGCGGGAATCACTGATTACCACCGATGATTCACCGGTCAAGGTCTATGTCATTCCTACCGATGAAGAGCTGGTCTTTACTGAGGATGTCGTGGCGATTCTAAACGGCACCTATACTGACCATATGCAGTTTGAGTATTCTTTTGCAAAGCCCGACTTTGTAAGGAAGTAGCCAGAAACGAATGTAGGGTGAGAGTTGTGTCTCACCCTACATTCGCTAACCTTCACTCTTTCAATTCTTCCTGCAACCCTTCAACGACGGCCCTTACTTCGGCCAGCATATCCGCTGCCTGGGGTGACGTCTCATATTTAAGATACAGACGATAATACGTTAGTGCATCTTTCATCCGTTCCTGATCCATGCAGATCCCCCCCAAGGTCAGGTAGGCCATACTGAAATCAGGTGCAAGTTTGACTGCTTTTTTACAGTTTTCCTCTGCCGGACCATACTCTTCGAGGTCATAGTAGAGCTCTCCCAGATTGTGGTAGGCGGCCGGGTCCGTCGGGTCAAGCTCAATCCCTTTCTGGTAGGCCTCAATGGCAGCCTTGTGATCTCCGCTGCCATAGTACAGATCCCCCAGCGCATTCCAGGCAAAGGTGTTGTCCGGCTCATGTTCAATCGCCTGTCTGAAGGCCGCCATGGCTTCATCTGTCTGGTCAAGGGCGTTGTGGACAAGACCGATGCTGACCAGGGCGTCGGCATCCTTGGGATCAATCAGCAGGACCGCCCGGTACTGTGCCAGGGCCTCCTGATGACGGCCTGCTTCGAACAGCAGATCTCCCAGAGTGGTAAGGGCATCAGGATCATCGGCAACGATGGCTGTGCCGGTGCGATAGGCCTGTATGGCCTCATCAAGCCGTCCCAGCTCTGCCAGAGTGTCTCCGCGGTAGAAGTGGGCGTTAGGGTCCGTTGGTGTGTGCCCGCTATACTTGTCAAGTAATTGCAAGGCGGTGGCGGGATCACCAGCATCAAGCAAGTCAATTGCCCTGGTCAATTCTTCATGCAGTTTTTCAGTTGTCATGTCGTTTTCCCCCCATTCCAAAATCTGCATCACCATATACAAATCAGATTAGTTTTTCAGCAAAATTTCAGCAGTACTGCTTGCAATGGGGAAACTTTGCCCTATACTGTAAACATTCTTCGGCATTACGGGGCATTCCATGCAGCGTGAACAATCACAACATTTTCTTGGTCTGAGAACCTTGGAAGATATCAGCAGTATCATCTTGCATTCCCATGATCTGCAGGAGACCTTGGATAATATTGTTACCATTGTTGCCAAGCGGATGGGGAGCGAGGTCTGCTCAATCTATCTGCTGGAGGATGATGGTGAAACGCTGGTACTGAAAGCTACCAAAGGGCTTTCAAAAAGTGCTGTTGGAAAGATCATGATGAAGACATCGGAAGGTCTTTCCGGATTGGTGGTGCAGACCAGGGATATGGTTACCACTGATAATGCCCCTGCGCATCCGCGCTATAAATACTTCAAACACTCCAAGGAAGAACGCTACCTCTCGTTCCTTGGACTGCCTTTGTTTGAACGCAAAACACCAATCGGTGTCATTGTGGTCCAGACGGTTGCGGCCCGCAGTTTTACTGAGGTTGAGATCAGTATTCTCAGGACCATCACCTTTCAGATCAGCAGCATCGTTCTGAATGCCAAACTACTGGATTCCATCCAGAGCAAAGAGCAGGAACGGGCCTATTATGAGCAGGAACTGGCCCGCCTCAAGACTCACCGCCCGAGTGACGGTGGTCGCGAACAGCCGGAAACAAAATCTAAAACCCGTGCATTGGGGGGGACTGCCGTTTCTCCCGGGTTCAGTCATGGTAAGGTCTATATTCTTGACCGTTTCAGCGACAAGGTGATCAAGGTTGCCAAAGTCGGCTCTGTTGAGGAAGAGCTGCATAAATTCAGGATAGCTCTGGAAAAGGTAACTATCCAGACAATCTATATGGAAAAACGTGTCAGCGAACTGTTGTCAGAGGATGATGCCTCAATCTTTCATACCCATCTGATGATCCTTGAAGACCGGGGCTTCCTTAATAAGATAAATGATCTGATTGATCAGGGGGTCGGTGCTACCAGGGCGGTACACGAGGTTGTCCAAGGCTATATCGAGGTTTTTTCGGCCATGGAAGATCCTTACCTCCGGGAACGTTCCGCTGATATGGAGGATATCGGTCGCAGGATCATTGATGTTCTGGAAGGAAATGAGAACGACGGAGTAAAGTTGAAGGAAAAACGGGTCATTGTTGCAGAGGATATCTTCCCCTCCGACATGGCCATGCTGGATCATGATAAAATTCTGGGTATTGTGACGGAAAAAGGCAATATTTATTCCCATGCTGCCATTATGGCAAAATCCCTGGGTATCCCCGCCGTTGTCGGGGTAAAGGGACTGCTCCATGCCGCCAATGTCAAGGACCAGGTGATTGTTGACGGTACTTCCGGTCATATTTACCTGAACCCTGAAAAGCAGGTCCGTGAAGAGTACCTGAGACTCGAAAAGGAGTATACCACCCGTTTAAAAGAACTTGAGCCGCTCCGGGACTTGCCGGCAGTAACCACCGATGGCATACGGATTTTGCTGCGGGCCAATATTGGGCTCGTGTCTGATGTCAGGACCGCCGTTGCCAATGGTGCCGAGGGGGTCGGGTTGTACCGGACCGAGTTCCCTTACATGGCCCGCACGACCTTTCCCAACCGTGAGGAACAGGCGTCGCTCTACCGCAAGATTCTGGAAGGGTTCCCGGGGCAGCCGGTTAATATCCGTACCCTTGATATCGGTGGTGATAAGGGGCTGCCTTATTTCAGCTACCCCCATGAAGACAACCCGTTTCTGGGCTGGCGCTCGATTCGTGTTTCGCTGGACGAAGAAGAGATTTTTCGTGAACAGCTGGCAGGTATCCTTCTGGCCGCCCCTGCTGGTCAGGCAACGATTATGTTTCCTTTAATCAGCTGTCTTGATGAGGTGCGCAGGATCAGGTCGATTATGGATGCGGTGGTGGCTGAACTATGTCAGCAGGGGCATGATGTTTCTGCCGGACTTCCAATGGGGATCATGGTGGAGGTGCCGGCGGCGGTACAGATCATTGACCGCTTGGCAGCAGAGGTGGATTACCTGAGTATTGGGACCAATGACCTGATCCAGTATCTGCTTGCAGCTGACCGTAACAATGCCAAGGTCAAGCAGTACTATGAACCGTATCATCCCGCAGTGCTGCATGCCATCAAGCGGGTTGCTGACGTTGGACAGCAGATGGGCAAGAAGGTTTCAGTCTGTGGCGAGATGGCGGCTGATCCACTGAACGCCCTGCTGCTGGTGGGGATGGGGATTCGTGAATTCAGTCTGTCTGCCCCCAGTATTCCGCTGGTTAAGCAGGCGCTGCGCTCACACTCATTGCGATTGTGTCAGGCCATGGCCCGCAAGGTACTGGCCTTTGATACAGCCTGTGATATCAAGCGGTATCTTGCAAAGCGCCGCAAGGAGTTGTTCGAGTAGGTTACTGCTACATTGCTGCGGTAGGGGCTGAATTGAAGAGGGGAGGACCTGTATGGTCATCCCCTCTTCGTATACCGATATGCGTAGTTGTTTAGGCTTTTAGCGCAACAATTTGAACAGGTAAGCAAAGGTACCGGCAACCGAGAAACTGGTCAGGAAGTTGAAAATCTTGAAGAGCGACTTGGCAATATCCACCTTGCCTTGGTGCAGGGCGATGTCGGTTGAGATGCCATCAAACTCGATGATGTCAAGCCAGGGCTTATCCCACTGATACATCATAAGGTAAAGACCAGCACCTTTCCAGATCAGGGCACAGATAAAGACCAGGCCGAAGGAGAGGATGCCGTTTGCGATCGGGGAGTCCTTCATCTCTTTGTAAATCTTGAAGATGGTGTAAATATTGATGATGCAGAGGTAGAACCAGACGGTGTTGTTCATCATCCGGTAGTTACGCAGCACGTAGAGGGATGGCTTCGGGTTCAGGCTGATGACCAGAATTGCAAACGCGATAATCAGGACCGTACCGATATAGATGGTCTTTTTGGAGCCTGTTATTTCAAGCGTTCGCGTGAAAACATAGTATTCCTGAATGCCAAGACTGATAACCAGAATTGCAATGGTGCCGATCATGTAGTGGATGGCAATCATGATGGTAAATGTTTCATGCCATGGGTTCAGCTGGTATGACTGACTCCAGAAGAGCAGGAAGAAGCCGATTGAGATACTGGTCCAGATCCGGGCGTTGTTGAGGCTGAAATAAAAACTGAACGCTGCCGCCACAAACCAGAAAAAAACCAGCAGCAGACTGGTGAAATCAATAACTACATTGTTGTAGATCTTGGGTAAAAAAGGGAAAATCGATGTTAAAGCCTGAAAAAAACCTGTTAAATCCATAACGCCTCCTCGAAATCTGCGCTGGGCGGAATTAAATTAGAGTTGTGCTGCCTGGTTTGAGATGGCTTCTTTCATCTCTTTAATCTTATTGGCACTGGCCAGCAGTTTTGAACCTTTTTCTATTGCGGTAAGCAGTTCCTGCAGTTTTTCCGGATTACTGAGAGCAGATGCTCCACCGATGTTCATTAATTCCTTTTCTGCCAGTGTCCGCCCGAGTTTGCCGATGTATTGGCTGGCCAGGTCGATGATTGCAGTTTCGAGGTCGGCGGCAGTAATTTTGGTGGTAACGGCAGCTGGCTCTGCAGCCGGTGTCGATGACACCGGAGCGGTGGCAAAGATGTTACCCGATGATGCCTCCCAGAGTGAGCGGATATCAACCAATCCAGCCAAATCAAGCACGAAACCGTCATTTTCGGCAAGTACCCGCAGATCAACCCGGGCCCCAGGCAGGCCTGCAATCTGTTGAACCTCACCGGCTGAGGTTTCAATGGCGTTTGAGGCATCATGGAAGAAGCCGACCGTTGCGCCATTGCGATAAAAGATCAGACCGGCCCGCTCAGGAGTATAAATTTTGAGCGTGGCAGTCATTTGTTCTGTCTTGATCCGGTCAAGCAACGCCTTAAAATCGATCAGCTTGATTTCCTGGCTGTCAATGGTAGCCTGTCCGCCCGCTAATGCCATCACCGCCAGGGTGATGTCCTTGGAGAGCGCATACACACTGAAGGTGCCGCTGGAGGCAAGCAGCATCAATTCCACCAGTGCTTGCAGGGCTGCTTGTTCCTTGATCTCTTTGTTCTCGCGGTGCACAATGGCAGTTACCAGCTTGCCTTCGTCATACACCAGGGCGCAGTCAGCGGCTGGAAAGTCAAACATGGCGCACCCGGTCAGTTTGCCGTTTTTAAGCTTTTCCAATGCTTCAGGGAGTTGCAACTTTGAGATCGGGACATTCTCGGCCAGCGGGTTTCCTTTTGGCAGCAGAAACATAATGGGGATCCCTCGATGTGGAGTGGCAGGGGAGTCCCCTGCGAAGTGCCTCATTTAGCAGCAGTCCCGACAGCAGATGTCAGGCAACGCAGGGTATTGTAGCTAATGAATTGCTCCTGTCAAGCTCTGTGCCACAAAAATGTTTGTTATTCTTAACATAACGTTGTTTCCTAATTATGGTGTTTACTGATGATTCCTGAACGTCCGCTCGTAATCCCGCTTGTCTTTCTTGCTGCCGGCAGCCTGGCTGAGTATCTGTTGGCTATTCCATTTTCCAAATTGATTCCCGTGGTCTTATTGCTTTTACTTGCTTTTGCGCTGCCGCACAGGGGACAGGCGCTGTTTAGCTGTCTGCTGGCACTGTTCTGGATGGGCTGGGGGATGGCCGCCCTGGCTCCCAGGCTGGACAGCAGGAATGTCAGGACAGGAATCGCCGGGTACGAGGGCAAGCAGCTGATGGTTGAGGGGATCGTCGTGCGACGTCCAACCATCCTGCCTGAAGGAGAACGGATGGAGCTGCAGGTTGAGCGGGTCTTTACAGATACCACAGAGACGGTCACGAGCGGCTCTCTGTTGCTAACCATTGCAAAGGGTCGTGGAAACTGGCTGACCGGTGACCGGATACGTTGCTCGGTAAAGATCAGGATTCCACGGCTGCTCGGGCTGCCCGGCGAGTTTGATTACGGCCGGTATCTGGCATTGCGCGGCATCGATGCAACGGCCTGGATAGCTGATGCCGAATCGGTTGTCCTGATGCGCGGAGCTGCCAGGCCGTCATGGCGGCGTAGCATAGACAGTCTGGCCCTACGCAGTCAGGAGTTTATCCGCCAGTCTCTGCCTGACGCTGCTCAGCGCGGCGTTGTGCTTGCCCTGGCAACCGGTAATCAGCAGGAGGTGCCATCAGATCTGGCTGCTGCCTACACGCGGGCTGGTGTTACCCACATACTGTCCGTTTCCGGTTTCCATGTCGGGGTGGTGACCGCGGTCTGGGTCATCGTACTGAGGTGGCTGATGCTGCGGTGGGAATGGTTAGCCCTGCAGCTGGATCTCCGCAGAGCTGCCTTGTTGTCAACGCTGCCGGTTATGCTGCTGTATCTGGTTTTTACCGGTGGAGCGCCGGCTACTGCACGGTCAGTGTTTATGGTTGCGGTGGTGGTACTGGCAGCTTGGAGTGAGCGTGAAGTGGATCTTCTGGATGCACTTCTGCTGGCCGCCTTTACACTGCTGCTGTACGATCCGGGGGTGCTGTTTGATCTCTCGTTTCAGCTTTCTTTCCTGTCTCTGTGGGGATTGCTTGTCCTGACACCACTCCTGACTGCGCCTGTTGAACATCTGTTAACGCAGGAGTGGCAACGCATGCCGGTACTATTTTTGGCTGCCTCTCTGGCAGCTGTGCTTGCAACCATGGCACCGGTACTTGCCTCATTTCACCAGGTTTCATTTACCGGAATCGCCGCTAACCTGGTGGTGGTGCCACTACTCGGTTACGGTGCAACGGTTCTGGCAACAATGGCAGTTCCCCTGTCATTTTTCATGCCGTCGTTTGCCGCTTTGGTGCTGACATTTACCGGCTGGTTGGTACAGTTGAGCAACATTTTTGTCCAGTGGATTGCCCGGGTTCCGGTCCTCCATAGTTTCAGTGTCGGCAATACAGATCTGGTGATAACCATTGCCTTGCTTGCGGTACTTGGCTTTGTGCACAGCCGTCGGATCAGGATGTATCTCGGCGGCCTGCTGCTGGTTGCCCTGTTGCTGGTGCACCTCTGGTCTGTTCCTGTACCGGATGGGAAGCTCAGGATGACGTTTCTGAGCGTGGGGCAGGGGGATGCAACATTGATTCAACTGCCTGACGGGCGTACCATGTTGGTGGATGGTGGCGGCTACCTGCGGGATACCGGCCGGGATTTCGGTGAACGATATCTGGTGCCCGCCTTGCATGGTCTGAAGGTTAAACAGATTGATATCCTGGTCTTAAGCCATCCCCATCCTGACCATCTGGGAGGTTTGCCTGCCGTTGCGGAACAGTTCAGGGTGAGGGAGTACTGGCAGACAGAAGGCAGCGGTCAGGGGGGTGACTATCAGCGTCTGCTAAAGGCGTTAGCGTACCAGAAAACAACTACGCGGATTTTGCATCAGGGAGATCGTCTTCAGGTGGGACAGGGGGTGCTGGTTTCTGTTCTGGCATCACCGCAGGGGGAAAAGCCCGGGAAGATCAATAATGACGATTCATTGGTGCTGCACCTCCAGCAGGCTGGTTTCAGTGCCCTGCTGATGGGCGATGCCGGTTTTGCTGTTGAAGAGACGTTGTTGAAGCAAGGGATTGGACCGGTAACCGTACTCAAGGTTGGACACCATGGCAGTAAAACTGCTACAGGGGAGCAGTTTCTGCGACGAATCAGGCCGGACGTTGCAGTGGTATCGGCTGGTGCGGGAAACAGTTTCGGTCTGCCGGCAGACGAGACGCTGGAGAGAATCAGGCAACAGGGGGCTGCTCTCTATCGTACCGACCAGCAGGGCAGTATTCAGCTGCTCTGTGACGGACAAAGCTCTACGGTTGGACCGCTTGTGGCTGAAAACGGATTGGTAAGAGCAATCAGACGTTTTGCTTTGACAGCCAGCAACCAGCTGCGATAATAAATTATAATTAATAAACATGCGTCCCAGGTGCCAGCTCTGATGCCGACAACCCATTTGATGGATGAAATACTGATCGTCGAAGATGATCGCTTTTTCAGGGAGCTCTATGCCGACCTGCTACGGCAGGCTGGCTACAGTGTCACAACGGCCTGTTCCGGCGAAGAGGCGATTGATCAGCTGGATTGTTCCCGCTTCGGTCTGGTGGTAACTGATCTGACCATGCCGGGCATTTCCGGTTTGGAACTGCTGGTCAAGATAAAGTCTCAAGACCCCTCGATTGATGTTATCCTGGTAACTGCCAACGCTGATCTGGAGTCGGCGCTATTTTCCCTCAAACATGGTGCCCGTGATTATTTGTTAAAGCCGATCAACTCCGACGAGCTTCTGCATGCCGTACGACTTTGTATGGAACAACGTCGTCTGCTGGATGAGAATGTCGAGTTGCGTAACATGCTGGGCCTCCTGCAGACCAGCCAGACCTTGTCCAGTTGTCTGGATCTGGAGGGGGTCTGTCACCTCGCGGTTGATGCGTTGGCGCGTGAGGCCGGTGTGAGCCGCGGCATTGGCATGGTGCAACTGGAAGGCGAGTTTGTTATCAAAGAACTCAAGGGGCTTGATGCTGTAACCGGCTCATTACTGGACAAGCTGCTGGCCTCCTCCTATCGCAAACGGGTTTCCCGCAAAGGGCAGCCGATCCGGATACTGCTGCCAACAGGGCACGCAGAACTTGACCAGGCCGATCTTCGGGAGGCAATACTCTTTCCGCTCACCATCAGAAGCAGCTGCCCTGGCATGGTGATTCTCCTGAATGACCCTCATCAGATTGTGCCAGCCATCAAAAATGAGCGTAATATCAACTTTCTTGAAGAACATGCTGCCCGTGCCCTGGACAATGCCCTGCGTTTTACCTCCACCAGAGACCTGCTGTATATCGATGAGTTGTCCGGTCTGTTCAACTACCGCTATCTGAAGGTTGCCCTGGAACGTGAAATCAAGCGGGCCGATCGTTACTCCACCCAGTTGTCGGTAGTATTTCTTGATCTGGACAATTTCAAAGGGGTTAACGATACCTATGGCCATCTGGTGGGCAGTAACCTGCTCAAGGAGTTGGGGGCACTCCTGAAAAAGTCGGTCCGTGAGGTTGATGTGGTGATTCGTTACGGCGGCGATGAATATACCATCATACTGGTGGAAACCGGGGCTGAAACGGCTCATTACGTCGGTGAGCGTATCCGGCGGATGATTGAAAATCACAGCTTTCTCTCCCAGGAGGGCTACCAGATTCAATTGACCGCCAGTCTGGGACTGGCCTGCTACCCGGAAGATACCACGGGACTTGAGGAACTGCTTTCAATGGCTGACAAGGCTATGTATGCCGGCAAGGCCTCAGGAAAGAACTGTGTTTACCGCATTGTCAGTCCGCTGGCTGGCAGCGGAGTACTACCTAAGGAGCAACGATGAGCATAACCGGTATCAAGGGGTTTAATGATCTTTTGCCTGCAGAATCAGGGCTTTGGCAGTTTATTGAACAGACGGCCCGGCAGGTCTTTGCACGCTACGGTTTTAACGAGATCCGTGTGCCGATTGTTGAGAAAACCGAACTGTTTTGCCGTTCTATTGGTGATACCACCGATATTGTCGAAAAGGAGATGTATACCTTTACGGACAAGGGGGGCAGCAGTCTGACCCTGCGGCCTGAAGGAACGGCCAGCGTGATGCGGGCATTGATCGAACATAAACTGTATGCCCTGGATAGTATCAACAAACTCTACTATATGGGCCCCATGTTTCGCCACGAACGTCCCCAGAAAGGCCGTTACCGTCAGTTCCATCAGATCGGTGCCGAGGTGACCGGTGCTGCGGACCCGCTGATTGATGCCCAGGTGCTGTTGATGGTCAGCCGTCTGTTTCATGAGCTCGGGTTGACCGAGCCACGGCTGCAGATCAACTCATTGGGATGCCCTGCCTGCCGCCCGGCCTATCGGGAAGCCCTGGTGGCCTTCCTGGCAGAACGCCAGGAAGCGCTCTGTGAGGACTGTCGTCGCCGCCAGGGTACCAATCCCCTACGGGCGCTGGATTGCAAGGTCCCGGGATGTATCGAGGCCACGCAAGGTGCCCCTGCCATGGTCGAACATCTCTGCAATGAGTGTGATCGGCATTTCAGCACGGTTCAAAATTATCTGACAGCTGCAGAGGTGCCGTTCAGTCTCAATCCCCGTATGGTCCGGGGACTTGATTACTACACCCGTACCACCTTTGAACTGGTAACCGGCCTGCTGGGCGCTCAGTCAGCGGTGGCAGCCGGCGGGCGGTATGACGGCCTGGTGGAACAGCTTGGCGGGCCTGCGGTACCTGGTATCGGTTTTGCCCTTGGGGTGGAGCGGGTGGCATTATTGCTTGGCGACCGCAGTTTTGAAAAAACGCCGGATCTCTTTATTGCCGTTATGGGAGATGCCGCCCGGACAGCAGGTTTTCGTCTGATGGCAGCCCTGCAGGATCAAGGATTCTGGGTAGAGACCGATTGCGAGGGGAAAAGCCTGAAAAGCCAGATGCGGCGGGCTGACAAACTCAAGTCCCGTTACAGCATTGTGCTGGGAGATACCGAACTGGTTGCCAGTAGTGGAACGTTAAAACGGATGGCGGACGGTAATCAGCTTGCGGTAGATCTTGAGGCAACATCTATCGCGGCAGCTATCACAGGAGGTGAGCAGACATGAATTACCCGGTCTGGTTTGTTCCGACGTTTGGTGGCGGCCTGCTGATCGCGCTGGTGGCTATTGTGCATGTCTTTGTCTCCCATTTTGCGGTGGGGGGCGGGCTCTATCTGGTCATGGCCGAGCGTAAGGCCATCAAGGAAAAGAGCCAGGCAATCATGGACTTTGTCAAAAAGCATACAAAGTTCTTTATGCTGCTGACCATGGTCTTTGGCGGTCTGACCGGTGTTGCCATCTGGTTTGTGATCTCTCTGATCCACCCCGCTGCCACCTCGCTGCTGATCCATACCTTTGTGTTTGGCTGGGCAGCAGAATGGGTCTTTTTTCTGGTGGAGATCGTGGCCCTGTTTGTCTACTTCTATGCCTTTGGCAAGATGGATGACCGGACACATCAGACCATCGGCTGGATCTATTTCGGTGCTGCCTGGATGAGTCTGTTCCTGATTAACGGTATCATCGACTTCATGTTGACCCCCGGGACCTGGATCAGCAACAGCAGTTTCTGGTCCGGCTTTTTTAACCCCACCTTTTGGCCCTCACTGTTTTTCCGCAGCTTTATGAGTTTTATGCTGGCCGGCTGTTACGGCTTTCTGACCGCCACCTTCCTGAAGGATGAAGCGGCCAGACACCGGATGATCCGCTACTCAGGTGTCTGGGCGCTGGTGTCGCTGATCCTGTCGGTACCGGCAGGCTGGTGGTATATCTCGGTACTGCCCGACAAGGCGCGCAGTCTTGTCAGTGGTGCTTCACCCACCATTGCACGTGCAGCTACTGTGGGTGCCTTTTCCCTGGCAGCCCTGGCCGGCCTGGTGATGGTCCTGATCCTGCTGCATCCCGGGGCCCGTACCCGTACGTTGACGGTGGTGGTTATGATTGCTGCCATGGGCTACCTGGGGGCCTTTGAATGGACCCGTGAGGCAGCACGGCGCCCCTACGTTATCAACGCGGTGATGTACTCCAACGGAATTCTCAAAAGCGAAGTGGAACGGATCAACCGGGAGGGTTTCCTTAAGAATGCCAAGTGGGTACAGCATAAAGAGATAACTGAAGCCAATCAGCTTGAGGCAGGCCGTGAACTGTTCCTGCATCAATGTTTTGCCTGTCATACCGTAGCAGGCTTCAACAACGATATTATCAACCGTACCAAAAGCATGAGCTACGGAGCCATGCGCAAGTATCTGACAAGCATTCATGAAAAGCGCTACTTCATGCCTCCCTTTGTCGGAAATGAGACGGAATTGAAGGCGCTGGCCGCCTATCTGACAGCAGGTCTGCATAAAAAGCCGTTGACCGATGATGGTGGCGCAGCCGGTGATCGAGGCAGGGTGCTGTATGAAGAAAACTGTGCTGCCTGTCATAGTGCTGATAGCATCAAACCAAAGATAAAGGGGTGGGATCTGGCAAAGGTACGTGCAGCACTGGATAAACTGCCTGCCCTCAACCCTGCCATGCCGGAATATAATGCGCCTGCTCCTGACAAAGAGGCCGTGTCCGGGTATCTGTTCAGTCTGAATAACCCGGGCGCCGGTCCTCCCCCCAAGGCTCAGGGAGCCACCTTGTATGAGGAAAATTGCGCAGCCTGTCACAGCCTGGATCAGATCAAGCCAAAGATGGTTGGCTGGTCAAAGGAGAAGATCCGTTCTGCCCTTGATAAGCTGTCGGCGCTGAATCCTGCCATGCCGGATTATTCGGGAACAGCTGCTGAAAAGGATTTTCTGGCTGACTATCTGGTAACGCAAACAGGAGGTGCTCCATGAATCCGGCGACCCTGATTCCTGCGGCTGATGCGCTGACTGCCCACTGGGGCTGGTTTCAGTTTCTGCTGATGCTGACTTTTCCGTTGCACCTGTTTGCCATGAACGCCTTGCTGGGAACAGCCCTGACCGCCTTTATTGCGCACCTGTTTCCGGACCGGGCCCATCGTGAGCTGTCCCATGAACTTGCCAAGTCCTTACCGTTTCTGGTCGCTTTTACCGTCAACCTCGGGGTGGCCCCACTGCTCTTTGTCAATGTGCTTTACGGCCATCTGCTGTACTCAAGTACCGTTTTGATGGGACTGTTCTGGCTGGCTGTGATTCCGCTCCTGATCATTGCCTATTACCTGGCCTATATCTATGACTTCAGTTTTAAACGGCTGGGTAACCTGGCCATGTTTATTGTGCTGGTTGTGCTGGTGCTTCTGATGGGGGTTGGCTTTATCTTTTCCAATAATATGACCATGATGATTTCACCAGCCAGCTGGACCCGTTGGTTTGCCACACCGGGGGGGACGCTTTTGAATCTGTCCGATCCGACACTGCTGGCCCGTTACCTGCACATGATGACCGGCGCTCTGGCTGTCGGTGGCCTGTTCGTGGCACTCTATGCCTCAACCAGATTACAGCATGATGCCGAAACTGCGGAGATCGGCACCAGATTCGGGATGCAGCTCTTCAGCTGGCTGACCCTGCTGCAGGTTCTTGTCGGTACCTGGTTTCTACTCAGGCTGCCGGCAGGGGTGATGAAACGTTTCATGGGAGGGGATTCCCTGTCGACAGTCCTGTTTGCCGCTGGAGTCATATTGGCGCTTGCGACACTGGTCACCGGATTCAAACGGATGGTACTGCCAACGCTCTGGCTGACCCTTGCACTGGTCTATGTCATGTCATTCATGCGTGACAGTGTCCGAACCGGCTATCTGGTTCCTTATTTTGATATAACCAAGGTTCCGGTAAATGTACAATGGTCCCCACTTGTTTTTTTTCTGGTGACCTTGGTGGCGGGGATAGCTGTAGTGATCTGGATGCTTGCTCAACTGATGAATACCAAAAAAGCCTGTTAAATCGGACTTTAATGGTCTCTTTCTTGTATACGTGATTATTGACATCAAGATATAGATATGTTCTTATACACCGATATTGTATCTGCCATGCTCGGCAACAGGTGCCGGGCTCACTATACGCAGGACAACGAAAGGGGAAGGGTATGAAGGGTTTTAAGGGATTGGTGGCGTTGTTGACCGCTGCTCTGGTTCTGGTTTCGTTCCAGGCCTTTGCCGGTCCAGACCACACTGAGTTCGTCAAGGGGCCGTTTAAAAAGGGCCAGGATGTAACCAAGGTCTGTCTTGAATGCCATGAAAAGCAGGCAGCCGATGTCATGAAAACTACCCACTGGAAGTGGGAAGGTACTCCGAACCATGTCAAGGGTATGGAGAAGAGCGCAAAGACCTTTGGCAAGAAGAATATGATCAACAACTTCTGTACTACCGTATTTCCTGGTCCTGACGGGATTGCCCATGAATCCTGCAGCAAGTGCCATGCCGGTTACGGCTGGACCCGCTCAAAATTCGATTTTAACGACAAGACCCGGGTTGACTGTCTCGTCTGCCATGCCCAGAAGGGTAACTATGCTCGTGCCGGCGTTGGCGCTGATGTAGATACCAAGGCCATGGAAAAAGGTTCCATGAACCTTGAGCTGGCAGCCCAGAGCGTTGCTAAGCCCAGCCTGAAAAACTGCGGTGTTTGCCACTTCTACGGCGGCGGCGGTGACGCCGTCAAGGTGCCTGGTCTGGACTCAACCCTTGAAGCTGCTCCAAAAGAGCAGGATGTCCATATGGCAACCAAGGCAAAAGGCGGCGCAGGCCTGCTCTGTCAGGACTGCCACAAGACCAAGGACCACGCCATTGCCGGTCGCTCCAGCCAGATGGCTCATTATGAAGCCAAGGTTGAGTGTACTGACTGCCATACCGGCGCCAAGGCTCCTCACCAGAAATCAAAAAACAAGGCTATCCTGGATAAGCATACCGCTTCCGTAGCCTGTCAGACCTGCCACATTCCTGCCCTGTCCCGTGGTCAGGCAACCAAGGTAATGTGGAACTGGTCCGATACCGGTAAAAACATCAAGGCAGAAGAAGAGTTTGATAAAGAGACCTTTGCCAAGCATAAAGGCACCTTCAAGTGGAACATGAATTTTGTGCCGACCTATGCCTGGTACAACGGTCAGATTGAGCGTTACATGCTGGGCGACAAGATCAAAGATCCGTCCAAGCCGGTAACTATTACCAAGCCAGTTGGCGATATCAAGGATAAGACCGCCAAGATCTATCCGTACAAGTATTATACCGGTACCCAGCCGATGGACAGCAAGTTCAAGTACCTGAACACCTTCCAGCAGTACAAGGAGCTGTGGGTAAACTATGACTGGGAAAAGGCGCTGGTAAACGGTGCCAAGAGCCCTGAAGGTCTTCCGTACAGCGGTAAGTACCAGTTTGTTAAGACTCAATCCTGGCTGAGTGCTGGTCACGAAGTTGCTCCAAAAGAGCAGGCGCTGCAGTGCGGTGAGTGCCACATGGGTGCCAAGCGTATGGATTGGGCTGCCCTGGGTTACAAAGGCGATCCGATGCAGTTTGGTGGCCGTTCTGTTGAAAAGGCTGCAAAGAAGAAGAAGAAGTAAATTCCCGCTTACCAGCGTGAGAGAAAGGCCGTCCGATATTGTCGGGCGGCCTTTTTTCGTGATAGAGTCTATCTCGTATAGTTGGTTGTCACGGAGGTCGTGATGGACAGAAAAATACTTGTGTTAGTGACCATGATTGCCCTGTTGGGTACCGGCTGCGCGGCAAAAAGACCGGTACTCTATCCCAATGAGCTGTATCGGGCCGCAGGTGCGGAAAAGGCACGTCAGGAGATTGATACCTGCCTGAAACTGGCTGAAGAGGCTGATACCCAAGGGCGCCTGGCTGAAGAGGTTGCGGCAAAGACAGGCAAATCGGCCCTTGTCGGTGGTGCGACCGGTGTCGTGGTTGGCGCTATTACCGGATCTGCTCTACGGGGAGGTCTGATCGGTGCCGCAGCCGGCGGCACTGCCGCGTTGGTGAGCAGCGCCATAAAAGCCCCTGAAGACTCTCCTGTATTCAGGCGGTTCGTTGAGCTCTGCCTGTATGAGAAGGGCTATCAGGTTCTGGGCTGGCAGTAATGCGGCATCAATCTATTGACCTTGGGAAGGGGGTCTTCCGATCTTCTTGAGATATTCGCTAAATCCCTTTTCAAAGATCAGTTCAATCTCGTTTTTTGGCCGGTTTTCTGCGTAATTTTTGAAGTATATTGTCAGGCCGATCAGGGCAATGATAACAATGCCAACGGTGAGAATAGTTTTGATCAACAGTTTCAGCCGTTGCTCCGGGGTAACGTCAGGCTGGGGTGCTTCCGGGCCACTGCGGAAGAGATAGTGCTCCCGCATCTGTCTGATACGTTTCAGTTGGACATTTGAGATGTAGCTGACAATGGCATCCCGGTCCCGTTCTTCAATAAACTTGAACTTGAGCCCGGTGTTGTAGCTGGTGCGATTGAACTGCTTGCTGGCAGCATAGTTTTCATTGGCAAAGGCAACAACACAAACGGCATCAATTATCTGTGGTTCAGGTTCGCTAGGCAGAAAAATTTCAAGCGGTACCAGGGTGTCCTCTTCAAATTTGTGGTGTAACAGCATCCTGACTCCGCCGCCGCTGATGTTTGCAGCCAGCGGTATGACATCATCCCAGCTGTGATCCCTGCTGTCATCTTCGCCTTGATCAGGCTGTTCAAGGCCTTCTCCGCTATCCTCCCAGTTGCCCTCATCGCTCAGTTCTTCGGAGGGGAGCTCTTCGGTGTGAGGGGCTTTGCGTAGGCGTTCCCAAGGCTTTTTCTCTTGCTGTTTGCGCTCCAATTCTGCTGCAAGGCGCGCCTCCCGTTTTTCCTTCCAGGCAGCCTTCAATTTTACTTCGCTCTGTTCAGTGCTGATGAAGTATTTGATCGGCAGGAAGGCGTCAATCCGGTAGAACTCCCGCAGTTCAGAGGAGACGATTTCGCCGATCAGCCTCAGCAGCACTTCACGTCTGAAACCCTCGGTAACGATTATGGCACGGCATGAGTAGCCGGAAACCTCATTGCCGGTCCGGATATCCAGGATGGTGCCTACCAATAGTTTGACGCCTGCGGGGAGTGTGTCGCGGGAGAGCTGGAGGGAAACCAGGTCTTCATCAATGGAGTGGATGATGGCCCAGTCGTGAAACGTGTCGCCACCGGGCACTGGGATGCCGACGTTGACCTTCAACCCGACAGGAAAATGCTCAAGGTATTGATCAAAATCGCTCATGGATGCTCCGGTAAATCAGGCTGGAGTGTTGACGGTGCGGTTCAGTTCTTCCAGTAGTGCTTCGATATCAAGCTTGTGATGCCCGGCGCCATGTTCAAGTGTTTCCAGGTCGGCTATCTGACATTCATAGCATTCCAGCCCGTGGCGGGCAAAGACCTGAACCGTGGCAGGGTGTTGTCTGATGATATCGCCGATTATCATATCTTTGGTGATCATAGCCGGCCTCATGACGGGTAAAAAAAGGGGACGCCGAAGCGTCCCCGGGAAAGACTATTTCAGGTTTTTGATCGCCTCTTCAATGCGATCCATACCCTTTTTGATGTTTTCCATGCTGATGGCGTAGGAAAGGCGGGCGTAGCGGTCATCACCAAAGGCAATGCCGGGAACCAGAGCCACTTTTGCATCTTCCAGCAGGTACGCGGCAAAGTCGGAAGAGGTCTCGATCTTTTTCCCGCCCGGCGTTGTCTTGCCGTATACCCCTGAAAAGTTGGGGAAGACGTAGAAGGCGCCGTTTGACTTGAAGCAGGAAACACCCGGCATGGCGTTCAGCCGCTCCACAATGTAGGTGCGGCGCTTCTCGAACTCGACGCACATGGCAGCAACCGGCTCCTGAGGGCCGTTAAGCGCCTCAACCGAGGCCTTCTGGGCAATGGAGGTGGCGTTACTGGTTGATTGGGACTGCATCTTGGTCATGGCAGCCATCAGCTCTTTGGGGCCACAGGCGTAGCCGATCCGCCAGCCGGTCATGGCGTAGGTCTTGGAAACTCCGTTGACTACAATGGTCCGTGACTTCAGGGCCGGTACCACCTGGGCAATATTGTAGAAGCTCAGGCCGTCATAGATCAGGCGTTCATAGATATCATCGGCAACAACCAGCACATGCTCATGCTTCAGCAGCACCTCACCCAGCGCAGCCAGTTCTTCTTTGCTGTAGGTGGAACCGGTCGGGTTACAGGGTGAGTTCAGGATCAGGTAGCGGGTCTTGGAGGTGATCGTCTTGTCAAGCTGTTCGGGGGTGATCTTGAATCCGGTGGACTCGTCAGTCATGATGAAAACCGGTGTGCCGCCGGCCAGTACGATCTGGTCAGGATAGGAGACCCAGTACGGACCGGGGATGATAACTTCATCACCCTCCTGGATCAGGGCCTGGGAGATATTGTACAGGGTGTGCTTGGCGCCGCAGGCTACGGAGATCTCGTCACGGGTATATTCCAGGTTATGATCCCGCTTCATCTTGGCGATGATGGCGTCTTTCAGGTCATCGGCGCCGCCAACCGGCATGTAGCGGGTAAAACCGGCGTCAATAGCCTTCTTACCGGCTTCGCGGATATTTTCCGGGGTGTCAAAGTCAGGCTCACCGGCCCCGAAACCAACTACGTCAACCCCTTGGGCCTTAAGGGCCTTGGCCTTGGCATCGATGGCAAGGGTAGGGGATGGCTGGATTTTGTTAACGCGATCTGCGAGTTTCATGTTGCCTCCTTAGTCTGATTGATGATGTTTGAAACAAACGTTATCGGTTTAAACCGTATTTCTGCTGCATGGCAGTTTTTACTTCCGGTGGTACAAAGCTGTCAACCGGGCCCCCCAGTGAGCAGACCTCTCTGACTATTGATGACGAGAGATAACCGTACTGAACCGAGGTCATCATAAACAGGGTCTCTATATCGCGGCCAATGGTGCTGTTCATCTGGGCAATCTGGAATTCATACTCAAAATCGGAAATGGCCCGCAACCCCCGGATGACGACATGGGCTTCTTTTGAAGCTACATAATCTATCAGAAGGCCGGTAAAGGTGTCAACGGAGACCCGTGGTTCGTCCTTCAGGACGGTTTTAATCAGATCGACCCGTTCATCGATGTTGAACAGGGCATTTTTTTGGGAGTTGCGCGCAACAGCCACAATCACATGTTTGAAGATCTTCAGTCCGCGCTGGATGATGTCAAGATGACCATAGGTAATCGGGTCAAATGAGCCGGGGTAGATGGCAATGCGGCTATGGGGCATGGCGTTGCTCCATGGTGTAGAGTTCAAGGGCGGTATCGCCGTAGATCCGTCGGTCCGAGCGGTTACAGGGGCCGATCCGTTCAGGTAGCGGCGTGCGCGCTGACGCTTCTGCAACCACCAGACCGTCTGCAGCAAGCAGTGCCGACCCCACCAGTTCAATCACTTTTTGATGCAATCCCGCCTGGTAGGGGGGGTCCAGCAGTATCAGGTCAAAACAGGCCTTTTGCCGCACAAGGCGTTCAAGGGCCTGCAGACAGTCAAAAGGTAGCACCTCGGCACGATCACTGAAACCGGTATGTCCCAGATTCAATCGTAATGACTCAAGGGCATGCCGGTCTTTTTCTATAAAAGTGACCTGTTCTGCACCTCTTGAAAGCGCCTCGATGCCAAGGGAGCCGCTTCCGGCAAACAGATCTAGTACCCGCATGCCATCCAGGCGGCCAGCACTGTCCAGCAGGCTGAAAAGTGCCTCTTTGACACGGTCACTGGTGGGACGCGTCGTTGTTCCGCGGGGGGCTTTCAGCCTCATCCCCCTGGCTTTTCCGGCAATAACCCGCACATGCAGCCTTTCGTGAACAGTCGTGCCTGTTTATGCAGCAAAAACAGGTTAAATTCCACTTTTTTAATCAATCGGTACCCTACCCGACGCAGTAGTGGCTGTCAAGGAACGAAACTACCCTTTTCAATACCGTTAACAGTCTGCTATAGTGCGCGAACAATAATGTGATTTGACTGGTTTCAGGAGTTTACATGTCCATGAGTTTGACCCCGCTGAGCACTGCCCAAGCTATCATGAAGACCTTCAAAGTCCTTCCCACAGTACCGGCTGCGGCCTCACGTGCCATACAGCTGTTGAATGAATCGGAAGTTGATATGGGGGAGGTGGCTGATATCCTGTTGGCGGACCAGGTTATGGCCGCCCGGGTGATCAGGATTGTCAATTCACCGCTCTACAAGCTGCTGCAGGAGATTGACTCTGTGCGTCAGGCCCTGATCTACCTGGGGCCGCAGCGGGTGTTTGAAATCATTCTGACCTCATGCTTTCTCGAACTTACGGACTCGCAGAGCCGGACTCCGTTAAAGATGCAGTACTGTTGGGAACATGCCTTTGGTGTTGGCCTGGTTGCCAAAAAACTTGCCTCTTTCAGTGATGATATCCCACAGGATCAGGCCTATATTGCCGGTATTTTACATGATATCGGGGAGGTCATACTCAGCCAGCAACGTCGTGACGAATTCACCCGTGTGCTGGTTCTGGCACGTGAGCGGGAGTTGGATCTCCATCAGGCTGAGATGGAGGTCTTTGGCACCAGCCATGCAGAAGTAGGGGCCCTGTTGGCTGAGCAATGGCGCTTTCCTGAGGTCTATATTGATGTCATCAGGAACCACCATGGGCCGCAGGGTGACACCATGTCCACTTTGACCCGCCTTGTCCATATTGCGGATCAGATCTGTCTGAATGTCGGATTCTGTTGTAAATATGAAAATGCTGAGCAGCGTGAAGGGCAGGTCTATGGTGTTGATATGCTGGAGCTGGAACGGCAGTTGAGCGGCCTGGGGGTCAGGCGCCTGTCGGACTTCCGTGCGTCGTTGACGGAGCTGGTGCAGCAGGTCAAGCAGACCGTTGAGTCGATCTATGGCTGATGCCCGGGGCTGACGGGGATCCCCGTCTATCCCGGTGAAAGGATGCTGTCAATTTCCCGGTCAAGCTCTTCAAGGTGGTCCGAAAACGGTGCTACCCATTCGCTTGAATGGGTAGCCAATGCTGAGGCCACATCATCCGGCAGTGGTGATTCGTTCTTTGCCAGCTGATCGGAAAGATAGATAATCTGTACCAGCTGCTGATAAGCCTCGGCTTTTTCCGGTAGATGGTGATTTTTGATGACTTCTTGTATCTCTTCAGAAAAATTCCATTTTTTTGCCACCAGCGCCCCCAGGGTGGTGTGGTGTACCCGCATCAGGTAATCCCGCTTTTCCTTGTCGAGATCATACTTTGAGAGCATCTCCAGCATCACGATCCAGCCGATGTCATGCAGCAGTCCGCAGACAAATGCCTGGTCGTGGTTTCCTCCCATGTCCCGTGCCAGTTGCTTGGCGATCATGCCTACCATCATGGAGTGGTGCAGGATCTGCTCGATCTCTTCGGCATGCTGAGGGGAGAAGCCGCTGAGGGCGTTGACCGTAACAATGCTCATCAACGATTTAAGGCCCATGTACACCACGGCATCGCGCAGGGTGCCAACCTTGCCGCGCCTGCCGTAAAAGGGCGAGTTGGAGACCCGCAGGATTTTGGAGACCAGCAGCGGGTCTGTCAGGCACTCAATAATCTGGTCAATGGTGAGTCCCGGACTGTTGATCTTGTCCATCAAGAGCTGCATTTCGGTGGGCAGCGGCGGGATATCAAGGGCTCCTTTGCGGATCAGGTCGTAGACCTCGTTCAGTACCGGGTCAAGACTTGCCAGCTCAATCAGGCGGGCCTCATCAATCTGAACGGTAGAGCCCAGCAGGACCTTGGTCGGTTTGATGTTGACCGGGCTGCAGAGGACGGCAGCCGGGAGAAAATCGCTGAAACGGAACGAGCCGGTACGCCAGGCCAGGGAGGTTGTCAGCGATTGTTCAGCCAGGGTGGAGATCAGCCCCCCCAGGCGCTCAAGCGGGATGCCTTCTTCACTTGAGAGCAGGCCGATAAATGAGATCCCCAGCTCCTCTGACTGTTTGAGGGCCTCCATGATCCGCTCCATGGAGAGACCGAACTGATCCCGAATCGCGTCATACAGCTGCTGTCCCTCCTGATCACACCAGACAAAGATCAGTCTTCCGTCCTGAAAGAAAAAGCGACGGGTATATTCATCATTGGTGGCAATCAGTGTTCCTGATTTTTGGGAGCTTTCAATCCACTGAATCAGGTCGCTGAGCGGCATCAGACTCAGGCTGCCCTCAATAGACCGGGTAAGCCGCTCGTTATTCTGATTGCTGAAGGTGGACTGCATCATGCTCCGACCTCATCATTTTGTCTGTTTATTGAGGGTAGTATGCATTAGTATAACGCCACTATGGAGCTATGCAAGGTGCTTTGTCATTTTCATGCCTGCAGCAGCAGGAGGATAGTCCCCGCAGATATGCGGCTGCTGACCGGCCGGCAAACGCCAATACTGGACAGGTGGAGATGAGATCAGACTGTCTGCCGATTGACCGTGTCCTGCCTCAACTGCTTGCCACTCTGCAGACGCACGCCAACATCGTGCTGTCTGCCCCGCCGGGAGCAGGCAAGACTACCCGCGTGCCTTTGGCGTTACTGAAGCTCATCCCCCCTGGTAACGGCCGGATACTCATGCTTGAACCTCGCAGGATTGCTGCGGTCTCTGCTGCCCGTTACATGGCTGTATCACTGGGAGAACAGGTGGGGCAGACCGTTGGCTACACCATTCGTTTCGAACGCAGACTATCCGTGCAAACCAGGATTGAGGTGGTGACCGAAGGGATTCTGACCCGTCGTCTGCAGGAAGATCCTGAACTTGCCGGTGTTGCCTGCATCATCTTTGATGAATTCCATGAACGATCCATCCACGCCGATCTGGGACTGGCCCTCTGCCTGGAGGCCCAGGCTGCCCTGCGTCCTGATCTGAAGCTGCTGGTCATGTCTGCCACCCTTGATTGCGCCCCGCTGGCGAAACTGCTGGGAGATGCCCCGATCCTATCGTCAGAGGGCCGTTCTTTTGCCGTGGATGTGCGCTATCTCCCTGCCGCGAACCGGCAGCCGTTGGCCGGACAGATGGCCGGGGCTATCAGGCAGGCCCTGCGTGATAATCCTGGTGATCTGTTGGCCTTTTTACCCGGCAGCAGTGAGATCAGGGCTGTCCAGCGTGAACTGGACGGCAGTGTTGATGGCATGATCTGCCCGTTGTATGGCGACCTTCCCTTTGAACAGCAGCAACAGGCTATTCAGCCCGGAACGCGCAGGCGGGTGGTGCTGGCCACCAATATTGCCGAGACCAGCCTGACCATCAATGGCGTCCAGATTGTGGTGGATAGCGGACTGTCCAGAAGGTTACAGTTTGATCCGGGCACCGGCCTTGAACGGCTGGTGACGGTGCGGGCATCACGGGCATCCGCCCTGCAGCGTACCGGCAGGGCAGGGCGTACCGGCCCGGGGGTCTGTTATCGCCTCTATGGCGAACAGAGCTTTCAGGCCATGACGCCGTTCACTCCGCCGGAGATGCTGACCGCAGACCTGGCGCCACTCGTACTTGAGCTGGCTGCCTGGGGCGCGACGCCTGACGGGCTGTCCTGGCTTGATCAACCTCCTGCAGCACATCTGGCAGCAGCACGGGCACTGTTGCAACTGCTGGGGGCGCTGGACCGGAATGGTGCAATAACCGGGCTCGGGCGCCGCATGGTGCGTCTGCCGCTACACCCGCGGCTGGCCAGGCTGCTGATTGCCGGACAGGAACTGCAGCAGCTGCCCGCGGCCTGCAGATTGGCGGCAGAACTCTCAAACCGTTCATCCGCCCTGACAGCGATCGAACAAACAGAACAACAGCTGCTGCAGTTGATGGGTGGACGAAGGGGGCGTGGGGGCCAGCCGTCTGCTGATGCAGTGCGTGCCCCGCTCTTGATCCTGGCCTGGCCGGACCGGATTGCCAGGCGGCGTCCGGGTGACGAAGGGCGTTACCTGCTGGCGTCTGGCCGTGGTGCCGTCTGCAGGAACAGCCGGGCAGAGCTGCTGGTGGCCTTGCAGGTGGATGGGGGCGATGGTGCTGAAGGGGTCATCCATCAATCGACCGCAATAACCGTTGACCAGCTGCGTCAGACCGTGCCGCAGCTGATTACCAGGCAGCGTTCAGTCAGCTGGGATCAGGCCGCTGCGCGGGTCGCTGCAACGGAACATGAGCAGATCAGGGCGGTTGTGCTCTCTTCGCGTCAGATTGCGGCTGACGATGCTGAGGCGACAGCATTGCTGCTGGAACAGCTGCGTTCTCAGGGCGTCGCCCTGCTGGGGTGGTCCGAGACTGCCCGGCAGCTGCAGTCCCGGGTAATGCTGGCAGGACGTCTGCTGCCGGAGGAGGGTTGGCCTGACCTGTCCGATACCTGGTTGTCCGAACACCCGGAACAGTGGCTGGCAAACCGCCTATCCGGTCTGCGTTCACAACAGGATCTGGGGCAGCTGGCAATACTTCCTCTATTGCAGGAACTTGTCGGATGGACGTTGATGCAATTATTGGATTCAGTTGTACCTGCCGGGCTGACTGTGCCCAGTGGCCGTCGTATCGGTCTGGACTATACGGATCAGGAAGGACCGGTCTTGTCGGTCAAACTGCAGGAGCTGTTCGGTCTGGCCGAATCACCCCTGATCTGCCGTGGCAGAAGAGCGGTGCTGGTGCATCTGCTTTCACCAGCAGGAAGGCCGGTGGCAGTCACCAGAGATCTGAAAGGGTTCTGGGAACGAGGCTATCTGGAGGTGCGCAAGGAGCTGCGGGGCAGGTATCCCAAACATCCCTGGCCTGATGATCCCTGGAATACGGTGGCGACCCACAAGACCAAGAAGGCGCTGGATAAAAGATAAGGAGATCTCCATGCTGTTTGAGATGCATTGCCATACTGCGGAAAAATCAAGCTGCAGTTCTGTCCCGGCAGTTGAGCTGATCCGCAGGGTACAGGCCCGCGGACTGCAGGGGATCGTGCTGACCGATCATCACGCCATCTGGGAGGCTGAAGAGCTGGCAGCGATCCGGCAGCAGGCCGGGGTGCCGGAGCACTTCCTGATCCTCTCCGCACAGGAGGTGACCACTGCCGCCCATGGCGATCTGTTGGTCTACGGCGCCGCAACAGCCATTCCCAAAGGCACGCCGTTGGCTGAGATCAGGCAGTCCTGGCCCGATGCCGCCCTGGTGCTGGCCCATGCCTACCGTAAGGGGCGCCGTCCCACTGATCAGCAGCTGACCGATCCGCTGCTGAATGGTGTGGAAATCTTCAGCTCAAACCATGGTGTGGCTGAAAACAGCCGCGGTCTGGCAGACTGGCATCGCCTGCGTTTTACCGCCATCAGCGGCACTGACACCCATGGTGTGCAGTACGCCGGTTCCTATCCCACCATTTTTGACCATCCGGTTCAGTCGATACAGGAATTGGTTGGCGAGCTGCGGGCCGGCCGCTGCCGCCCGTTTTTTAAAGAAATTCCCCGCTCCGGTGCCAATGCCGTAGTGACTGAGGTGACCTTCGGCACCAAGGAAGGTGACGAAAACCGTGAGCGGATCATTATCCGCACCCTGACCGATGCAAAGAAATGGCACGGTACCGAACGGGCCGAGACCATCATGGCGGCAGTGGCAGAGGCAGGCTTCAGTGCAGGCCGGTACCGGGTTCCGAAGCCGATTGAGATTGATCAGGAGCGGATGACCATTATTGAACAGGGGATCAGGGGGCGTTCCCTGCATGATAAACTGCTGGCTGCCGGTCATGCCGATGCCTGCTGGTACCTTGAGCTGACCGGCCGTTGGCTGGCCCGTCTGCACAAGGCACGGCTGGCTGTAACGGCAGCAGATGAGTTCGAGCAACGTGAAGAAGCCAGAATAAGAAATTATCTGTCGCGCTTTGAAACAATCAGCCATCGCCATAGCGGTCGAGCCCGGCAGATTGCTGAAGCGATCATTGCTGCTGAACATGATCTGTCGTGCGGGCACGACTGCCTGGTGCAGGGGCATGGTGATTTTCATCCCAAGAATGTGATGATCGGCCAGGACAGTCAGGAAAATCGCGCCACGCTCTTTGTGGCGGCGATTGATTTCGGCAGTTCCCTGATGCTGCCGCCTGCCTTTGATGTGGGTACCTTTCTGGCCCAGTTCCGTAACCAGCTTTTTACCCATCAGGAACTGCTTGAGCGTTTACCGGAATCAATCTTCCTGGATGCCTACCTTGACGAAGGTCCACCGGTGGGAGATGATTTTCTCTGGCAGGTGGAGCTGTTCCGGGCCCGCACCAACCTGAGTATAGCGGCTTTCCTGATCCGGGTGGGGATGGGCGAGAGCGAGGATCTCTGGCGGGTGCTGGTGGAGGCGGAACAGGGGTTGAGCCAGATATGATCGACAGCCGGAGACTGCATAATCTGAACAAAAGCCCGATCAGACCGGGGCCGGTGGTGTACTGGATGAGCAGGGAACAGCGGGTTGCTGATAACTGGGGGCTGTACCATGCCCAGCAGATCGCCCTTGAACGCCGGTTGCCGCTTGTGGTGCTCTTTACTCTCTCAGACCGGTTCCTGGGGGCTGCCCTGCGGCAGTACGGTTTCATGCTGCGGGGACTGCAGCAGGTCGCCCTGACGCTGCACGGGCTGAACATACCGTTCCTGCTGCTGCGGGGGGAACCACGGCATTCAATGCTGCAGTTTATTGCACAAGAACAGGCCGGGTGTGTGGTCTGCGACTTTGATCCGCTGCGGATCAAGCGGCACTGGTTTGATGGTGCTGCCTCAGAGGCCGGGATTGCGTTTGTTGAAGTCGATGGCCACAATTGTGTGCCGTGCCGGGTTGCCTCCTCCAAAAGGGAGTTCGGGGCCTATACCCTGCGGCCAAAGCTGCGAAGGGTGCTGGCTGAGTTTCTGACTGACATCCCCCGGGTGGTGCGCCATCCGTTTGCTTGTGCAACTGAACCGGGGCTGTTTGATGCCGGGTTGCTGCTGTCACAACTGCCGCTTGATGCGAGGGGTGACGAGGTACGTGCGCTGCTGCCCGGTGAGGATGCTGCCCAGCAGGCCCTGGCTGATTTTATTGATCACCGCCTGGCCGGCTATGCGAGCAGACGCAACAATCCGCTTGTTGATGGTCAGTCCGGCCTCTCACCCTGGCTGCACTTCGGGCAGCTGTCACCCCAGCGGGCAGCTCTGGCAATTGCCCGTTCAGGTGATTCGGATGATGTCGAGGCAGTACTTGAAGAGTTGATTGTAAGGCGCGAACTTTCCGACAATTTTTGTCTGCACTGCCCGCAGTACGATACTCTGGCTGCAGCCCCGGACTGGGCCCGGCAGACCCTTGCACGGCATCGCGCCGACCTGCGCCAGTTTTGTTATACTCCGGAAGAATTTGAGCAGGCCGCCACCCATGATCCGCTCTGGAACGCTGCCCAGCATGAAATGGTGCAGACCGGCAAGATGCATGGCTATCTGCGTATGTACTGGGCCAAAAAAATACTTGAATGGTCTGAGACACCGGAAGAAGCGATCAATACGGCAGTGCACCTGAATGACCGCTATTCCCTTGATGGCCGCGATCCCAATGGGTACTGCGGCATAGCCTGGTCGATCTGCGGTGTGCATGACCGGGCCTGGGGCGAACGCCCCGTGTTTGGCAAGGTCCGTTACATGAGTTATGATGGCTGCAAACGTAAGTTTGACTTGGCAGCCTATGTAAAACGTTGGAGGTAAAAGGTGGAGTTCAGTCTGTTAAAAGACCTGGTGATGTTGTTTGGTCTGGCCCTGGTAACCGTGGTGCTGTTCCGTCAGTTCAAGCTCCCTTCCATCATTGGATTTCTCTGTACCGGCATTGTGGCCGGTCCCTATGCGCTGGGGTTGATCAAGGATACCCATCAGGTTGAGCAGATGGCTGAGATCGGGGTGGTGCTGCTGCTGTTCACCATCGGGATTGAATTTTCACTGAAAGAGTTGCTGCGGATCAAGCACCTGGTGTTGTGGGGCGGCGGACTGCAGGTGGGGGTGACCATCGGTGCAGTGGCACTGCTCTGGGTCGCCCTGGGTTTTCCCTGGCAACAGTCGGTCTTTTTCGGTTTCCTGATCTCCCTTTCCAGCACCGCCATCCTGATGAAGCTGTTGATGGACGCCGGTGAGATGGACTCTCCCCACGGCAAGACCTGTCTGGGAATCCTGATCTTTCAGGATCTCTGTGTGGTACCGCTGATGCTGTTTACCCCGTTTCTGGGCGGGGCAGGGAACGGCCTGACCGGGATCGTGATTGTCTCTGCCAAGGCGCTGGTGGTGGTGGTGGTCTCCCATTTCAGTGCCCGTTTTGCCGTGCCCTGGATCTTTAATCAGGTTGTTCGGACCAAGAGCCGCGAGCTGTTTATCCTGACCATCATCTTTGTCGGCTTCGGCACCGCCTTTCTAACCGCCCAGGTCGGGTTGTCCCTGGCATTGGGGGCCTTTATTGCCGGTCTGGCCATCTCTGAATCGGAATACAGTCATCAGGTCATGGGGGATATCATTCCGTTCAGGGATGCCTTTATCAGCCTGTTCTTCATTTCAGTCGGCATGCTGCTTGACCCGGCGGCCGTATTGCGCAATCCGCTGACCGTGCTGGTCATCATTGTCGCGATAGTGCTGATTAAGTCAGTGGTAGCCACCGCTGCTGCCCTGTTGTTGAAGTTCCCGGCCAAACCGGCCCTGATCAGCGGCCTGCTGTTGGCCCAGGTGGGTGAGTTCGCCTTTGTACTTTCCCATGCCGGCCAAAAATACGGCCTGCTGAATACCGGGCAGTACCAACTCTTTCTGGCTGCCTCGGTGGCCACCATGGCATTGACCCCGTTTTCGCTCCGTTTTGCCGAGCCGCTTGCCAACCGGGTGGTTGGTTGGTTACCGGCCCTGCTCAAACAGGGGGGGAACGTCACCGGTGTCAGCCACGACCGCTTTCCAATGGACGACCATGTGGTGATAGTCGGCTTTGGCGTGAACGGCAAGAACCTGGCCCGGGTCCTGAACGGTAACGGCATCCGCTACATTGCCATAGAGACCAATCACCACACGGTCAAGGCAGAGCGTAAAAAGGGCACCCGGATCATCTTTGGCGATGCCTCCAGGCCGGAGATCCTCTCCCACGCCATGATTGAAAAGGCGCGTATTGTTGTCATCGCTATTTCTGATGCCACCGCCACTCGCCGGATTGCTGCCATGGCCCGTCAGATGCGTCCCTCCATCCATCTGATTGTCCGTACCCGTTACGTGGCTGAGATGGAGCCGCTTTTCCAATTGGGCGTCAATGACGTGGTGCCGGAAGAGTTTGAGACCTCGGTGGAGATCTTTTCGCGGGTACTGCGTACCTACATGATCCCCCATGACCAGATTGACCACTGCATTGCCGAGATCCGTCGCGATTCCTACCAGATGTTCAGAACGGTCAGCCGACGCCACAGCCATGCCACCGGCATCTCAGGCTACCTGTCCGGGGTTGAGCTGGGTACCTTCCGGGTACAGCCCGGTTCCACACTTGAGGGTACCCAACTGCGGGACGGTCTGTTGCGGGAACGTTCCGGGGCTTCTGTGCTGGTAATCAAGCGGGGTGATGAGGTTAACTCCAACCCTGATCCGGTCTGGCAGTTTGAGGCGGAGGATATTGTGCTGGTGTTGGGTAAAGCGGATCAGTTGGTGTTTGCATCATATCTGTTTGAAACTTGATGTTGACTCTATATCTTGTGCTGTGTTAGTTGTTGGCCACAACATATTCTGCTGCTGGTCGGCGGAAGCTCAAATACACGATCAACGGTGCCCGCACGGGCTTGATAGGGAAGAGGGGTGCAAGTCCCCCACGGACCCGCCGCTGTAAGCGACGACAAAGGGCAACACAACCACTGACTGACAAAGTCGGGAAGGTGCCCGGAGGATGACTCGCAAGTCAGAAGACCTGCCTTGATCCAGAACAGAACAACACTCTCCGGGGACTGAGAGAATGTGAACAACAGATCAGGCGACTTTAAACACGGAAAGTCCGCATGCTGCGTCAGGCAGCTGCGGACTTTTTTATTACCTGATTACAGAGTACGAACCGTTCCTCCTCCCCGGACTCCCGAAAGGAGTCTACAGAATGCCCCAACCTGTACTTGCAGCACCGGTTTCCGTTATCAAACGCGACGGCACCCGCGCCCCCTTTGAGGCTTCCCGCATCCTGTCTGCCATCCAGCGGGCAGGCAAGGCCACTGCAGAGTTTGGCGATGATGAAGCCCACCTGATCACCAGCCAGGTGCTGAAGGTGCTGCGCCACCGTTTTCCTCAGGAACCGCCCACCATTGAGCAGATTCAGGATGTAGTGGAACAGGCCCTGATCTCTGCCAACCACTTTGCCACCCTGCGGGCCTATGCGGTCTACCGTGAACAGCGCAGCCGTCTGCGCCAGGATCGTAAGACCGTGGTGGATGTAACTGCCTCGGTCAACGAATACCTGGAGCAGACGGACTGGCGGGTCAGCGCCAATGCCAATCAGGGCTATTCACTGGGCGGCCTGATCCTGAACCTGTCCGGTAAGGTGATTGCCAATTACTGGCTCTCCCAGGTCTACCCGTCGGAGGTGGGGGAGGCGCACCGGGATGGCAGTATCCATATCCATGATCTGGACATGCTGGCCGGCTACTGTGCCGGATGGTCCCTGCGGATGCTGTTGACTGAAGGCCTGAACGGTGTGCCGGGCAAGGTGGAGGCCGGGCCGCCCCGTCACATGTCCAGTGCCGTGGGACAGATCGTCAACTTTCTGGGTACCCTGCAGAATGAATGGGCCGGGGCCCAGGCCTTCAGTTCCTTTGATACCTATATGGCCCCCTATGTACGTAAGGACAACCTGTCCTACCCGGAGGTACGGCAGTACATCCAGGAGCTGATCTATAACCTGAATGTACCTTCCCGTTGGGGCACCCAGACCCCTTTTACCAACCTGACCTTTGACTGGACCTGCCCGGATGACCTGAAGGCCCAGGTGCCGGTGATCGGCAACGAAGAGATGCCGTTTACCTACGGTGACCTGCAGGTAGAGATGGACCTGATCAACCGGGCCTATATTGAGGTAATGACCAATGGAGATGCCAAGGGCAGGGTCTTTACCTTTCCGATCCCCACCTACAACATCACCCCTGGTTTCCCCTGGGAGAGCGAGAATGCGGAACTGCTGTTTGCCATGACCGCCCGCTACGGGCTGCCGTACTTCCAGAACTTTGTCAATTCAGAACTGACCCCCAACATGGTCCGTTCCATGTGCTGCCGCCTGCAGCTTGATCTGCGGGAGCTGCTGAAGCGGGGTAACGGCCTGTTCGGTTCAGCAGAGCAGACCGGCTCACTGGGGGTGGTCACCATCAACTGTGCCAGGTTGGGCTACCAGCACCAAGGGGATGAGGCCGGGCTGCTGCAGCGGCTGGACCAACTGCTGGAGGTCAGTCGCACCAGTCTGGAGATCAAGCGCAAGGTGATCCAGCGCCACATGGATAACGGTCTGTTTCCCTACACCAAGCGCTACCTGGGCACCCTGCGCAACCACTTCTCCACCATCGGCATCAACGGCATTAACGAGATGATCCGCAACTTCTCGGCTGACCAGGAGGATATCACCACCCCGGCGGGTCACGGCCTGGCCGTACGGCTGTTGGATCACCTGCGGGGGCGGATGGTGCAGTTTCAGGAACAGACCGGCCACCTCTACAACCTGGAGGCCACCCCGGCCGAAGGCACCACCTACCGCTTTGCCAGGGAGGATAAGAAACGTTTTCCCGCGATTCTGCAGGCCGGTACACCAGAGGCGCCGTACTACACCAACTCATCCCAGTTGCCGGTGGGCTTTACCGATGATCCGTTTGAGGCACTGCAACGGCAAGAGGAGCTGCAGCGCAAGTACACCGGCGGTACTGTGCTGCACCTGTATCTGGGTGAGCAGGTTTCAAGTGTGGAGGCCTGTAAAAATCTGGTCAGACGCTCGCTGGAGCGGTTCCGGCTGCCCTATGTCACCGTCACCCCAACCTTTTCCATCTGTCCCAAGCATGGTTATCTCAGCGGCGAACACCAGTTCTGCCCGTTGTGCGATGAAGAAGTATCTCGCAGTCAATCCCAACAATAGAAAGGATCGGATTATGAGCTCAAAACAACAGAAAACTGCCATCCCTCAGGAGCAACGCCAACCATGCGAGGTCTGGACCCGTGTGATGGGCTACCATCGCCCGGTGGCATCATTTAACACCGGCAAAAAATCCGAGTATGCCGAGCGGCAGTTTTTCAGGGAGCAGGCATGCTCACGATCGGCGGATTAACGCCCTTCACCACCATTGACTACCCCGGCAAGCTGGCCGCTGTGATCTTCTGTCAGGGCTGTGCCTGGCGCTGTGGCTACTGCCACAACCGGCACCTGCTGGATACGAGCCAACCATCAGCCTACGTATGGCAGGATGTCATTAGTTTTCTGGAACAACGCCGTGGTCTGCTGGATGCCGTGGTCTTCAGCGGTGGTGAGCCAACCTTGCAGCCTCGTCTGCCACAGGCCCTTGCAGCCGTGCAACAGATGGGGTTTTTGACCGGCCTGCACACCACCGGCGCGTACCCGCAGCGCCTACTGGACTGTCTGCCCCATCTGGATTGGGTCGGTATGGACCTGAAGGCCCCCTTTGAGCTGTATGAAGCAATCACCGGGGTAACCGGCAGTGGTGCGGCGGCAGAACAAAGCGCCACACTGCTGCAGCAGAGTAAGGTTCCCTGCCAGTTCCGTACCACGCTTGATCCGTTTTTGCTTGCAGACAACAGAATTGAAAAAATGCGGCTGATGGTTGAAGGGTGGGGTGGCAAGCTGTTGTTACAACAAGTCTTGCTCCGTTAAGTCAAACTTGTGCTTGCCTGCTTGCCTTTTTCTGTAGATCTGCCTGAACAAAAAACAGGTTGCGCTGATATACGTTGCCATGCTAAATGGTGTTACGAAATGCTAAAACGTGCTACCGGCTGTGACGCTGCTTTCATTATACTATTGACACGAGTTGGTTTGTACTAGCAGGATAACAGGCGATTTGAGGAGCTGATCATGCAGCCAGTTCGTTCAACCACCCTTGCGTTTTGTCTTGCCCTTGTAACTGCCGGTTCAGCTTTTGCCGGACCTCCCCTTGCCACCGATGATGCCGGAACCGTTGATGTCGGCAAGGTGGAGATCGAGCTGAACAGCTCCTACGGCTACGACAGGCAGACCGCTAACGGATCAACCACCAGGACCAATACGGTTGACGGTGAACTGAAGATCACCACCGGCCTGTATAAGGACCTGGGTATCTCCCTGGCCATTCCCTACCTGTTCAATGAACGTTCCAATCTGGATGGTGCCGTGTCCAACATCGACGGTTTCGGTGACATGACCCTGGAGGTGAAATACCGCTTTGCAGAGCTGGGCGGTATCAACCTGGCGATCAAGCCCACGGCCATCATCCCCACCGGCAAGTACAGCAATGGTCTGTCTGAGGGGCGCTGGCAGTTTGGCGGCACCCTGATTGCCACCAAAGAGTTTGTAGACGGCGCCTATGCCCTGCATGCCAACCTTGGCTATGAATATCACCACTACCGGGTTGATGCAGAACAGCAGCGCAAGGAGCTTTTGTGCGGTTCCATCGCCGGTGAGGCTGAGCTGAGCAAGGGCCTGTTTGCGGTAGCTGATTTCGGTCTGGCCAGCAACCCGGACAAGAGCTCAAACGAGCTGCCGGTCTATGCCCTGACCGGTCTGCGCTATGAAATCAGCGATCATCTGGATGTTGATGCCGGTATCAAGTTCGGTCTGACCAGGCCGGAGACCGACGTGACCGCACTCTACGGACTGGTGTTGAAGTTCTAACACAGCGGAATGAGCAACAATATCTCATTTCAGCATTCATCAGATGTGGTGGCTACCCGGTTTCTTCCTGCATGCTTTGCCCGGTAAAGCGCTTTATCAGCTTCGGCAACCAACTGCTCAAAATTCCTGCCAGGCAGTAAGGCTGCGCTGCCGATACTGACGGTCAGCAGACCGCAGGCATCATAGGGCGGAAACGTAATGCTTTCCACCCGCCTGCGGATACGGTCTGCAATCTGAAACGCCTCTTCCTCTACGGTCCCCCGCAATAACACCAGAAACTCCTCACCCCCCCAACGGCAGAGCAGATCACATCTGCGTAATGCACTGCCTGCAACCTGGGCAAACTTCTTGAGTATCTGGTCTCCGGCAGTATGACCAAAGGTATCATTCACCTTTTTAAAATGATCAATATCTGCCATCAGCACAGCCAGCGGCAGCTCCTGGTCAGCATATCTGCGTATTTCATGCCGCAGGATCATGTTGGCTGCATGGCGGTTCAGGCAACCGGTCAGCTGGTCATAGTTGGCCATATCCCGAAGCGTTTCAAAGTGGCTTTTGATCGGTCGCACCACAATATGGGCAGCCAGCGTCAGGGGGAATGCCAGGCGTGTGCCGTCAAGGCCCAGCACAACTTTGTGGCTGACCAGCGGGTCAAAATGCAGCATGTCCACCATTCTGCCTTCGCGCAGCCCCATGTCGCGTAATCGTCTGGTGTCTGAGCAATTGCTGTTTATGGCAACTATTTCAGCGGTCTCCCCGGTGTATAGTTCGTTAATGCGGAGTAATGCCATGGTTATGTCCTTTAATAACAACGCAGCACAGCCGAAACGGCTCCGAAAGTCTCCTGTTTTGGCTGGCTGCGTTGTTAACGTGGCTGGCGAGTGTTCAGTTGTCAGTGGTTGCAGCTTCCTCCGCAACCGTCGCTGCCACAGCAGCCCTTCTTTTTCCAGAGTGAGCAATAGAGGAGCCATACGGCTCCTCCTGCGATCAGGATCATCAAACTTACATCAAACCATCTCATGGTCGTCTCACAGTCCCAGAAGCCTGCCGCTCTGGTAGATAATCAGCGCCACCAGCCAGGCCAGCACGGTTGAGTAGGCAAAGGCCACACCGGCCCATTTCCAGGTGCCAAACTCCTGCCGCATGGCAGCTCCTACCACCACGCAGGGCATATAGAGCAGGACAAAGGCCATGAAGCTGAATGAGCTGAGAGGGGTGAATTGACCTTGCAGCGCTGTTTTCAAGGCTGATTGTTCTTCTTCCGGCTCATCTTGCTGCGGCAGATAGAACAGGGTGCTGAACGCCTTCTTCACTGCCCCGCCAAAGGAGACCACAAGCTCTTTCAGGTCTTCGCCAAGGGTCGGTATCTCCTTTTTCTCTTCTTCTTTCCTGGGGGCGTAGATCTCGCCCATGGTGCCAACCACGATCTCTTTGGCAATCACGCCGGTAATCAGCGATGAAGCGGCCTCCCAGGTACCGAACCCAACCGGCTGGAAGACAGGAGCAATGGCAGCGCCGGCCTTGCCCAGGTAGGAGTCGCGTTTATGCTCTACCCCCCAGGGCAGGTTCAGCATGAACCAGACCAGTACTGAGACCGCAAAGATATAGGTGCCGGCCTTGATCAGGAAATGCTTGCCTTTCTCCCAGGTGTGCAGGCAGAGGCTGGTAAAGGAGGGCATCCGGTAGGGGGGCAGCTCCATGATGAACATCGGCGCCTCGCCCCTGAACAGGGTCTTTTTGAAGATAAAACCCATCAACACTGCCAGCAGCATGCCCAGAATGTACAGTATCCAGATCACGGTGCCAGAGTTGTTGGGGAAGAACACACCCACAAACAGCACATAGACCGGCAACCGGGCGCCGCAGGACATCAAGGGTATCAAGAGGGCGGTCAGGATCTTGTCTTTGGGGTTTTCCAGGGTGCGGGTAGCATAGATGCCCGGCACGTTGCAGCCGAAACCCAGCAGCATCGGGATAAAGGATTTGCCGTGCAGCCCAATGGCATGCATGGCCCGGTCCATCACAAAGGCGGCCCGCGCCATATAGCCGCTGCCTTCAAGGAAGGTGATGAAGAACATCATGGCAAAGATCACCGGCACAAAGACCAGCACCGAGCCGACACCGGCGATCACACCGTCGCTCACCAGCGACACGGTCCAGTCTGGCGCATTGATGCTGCCCAGCATGGCTGCAACCCAACGCTTGAACGGCCCGTTGGTCATCTCGTCGATCCAGTCGCTAAATGGTGATGAGAGATCAAAGGTCAGCTTGAACAACAACCACATGGCTGCTGCAAAGATCGGAATACCCAGGAAGCGGTTCAGCACGATCCGGTCGATCCGTTCAGTCAGCTCAATGTTGCGTTTTTCAGGTCTGGATAAAACTTCACGGCACAGGCCATTGGACAGTGCATAACGTACATCAGCCAGAATACCCTCGATATCATCGCCGTGAGCACGCAGCAGATGTTCAAACAGCTGGGCCGGTAATGAGCCAACCGCAATGTTTGCTGCTTTGTAGACCAGACTGTCTCCTTCCAGCAGTTTTAACAACAACCAGCGCTGTGGATATTTTTCCAGCAGGCCGCTCTGTTCACGTTGGATATATTCCCGCAGTCCGGTCAGGACGGTTTCAATATCATCACCATAATTTAGTGTCCTGGGTCTGTTCCGCTCGTCTGCCACCACCGCCTTGAGCAGTTGGTCAAGGCCGGTCTTTCTGGTGGCAGAGGTCGGGATCACCGCAATACCCAGAGTCTCCTCCATCTGCCTGGTGTTGATCTTGTAACCCTTGGCCTCAGCCTCATCAAAGATGTTGAGTGCCATTATCATTGGAATGCCAAGCTCAAGCAGCTGCATGGTCAGGTACAGGTTGCGCTCAAGGTTGGTGGCGTCCACCACGTTGATGATCAGGTCAGGTTTTTCAGTGACCAGATAATCGCGGGTGATGATCTCTTCCTGGCTGTAGGGTGACAGTGAATAACAGCCGGGCAGGTCGACCAGCCGGATGCTGCGTCCATCAACATCGAACAGGGCCTCTTTTTTCTCTACCGTGACGCCGGGCCAGTTACCCACATGCAGGCGGCTGCCGGCAATGGCATTGATCAGGGTGGATTTACCGGCATTGGGGTTTCCGGCAACAGCGACTACCAACGGTTTCTGCTGGCTCATGGGCAGACCTCGATTTCAATCCCCTTGGCTTCATTCTTGCGCAGCGAGAGGTTGTAGTTTTTGATTGATACCTCTATCGGATCACCCATCGGCGCCACCTTTTCCACTCTGATGGTCTCTCCGGCGATTACACCCATATCCATCAGGCGGCGACGGATCGGGCCGATGCTGCTGTCGAGTTTCAGAATTTTACCCTGTTGGCCAGGTTTCAGATTGCTCAGGTTCATGCCATAACTCCCTTCACCTTGATGCTGCGTGCCATGCGGCGGTCAATGGCGATCCGGGCTTCGTCCACCAGTAATAGCAGCAGATTGCCGTCATTGCTCAGGACTTCCACCTGCTTGCCCACCCGCAGCCCCATTTCTTCTGCCCTGGTGGCAGTGGCTTTTTTATGGTGGTGGTGGCCGTGATCATGGTGATGAGACTGTTCGTGACTATGACATCCGCCGCCACAACCGCCGCAGTGTCTGATTTCAAAAATTTCGCCCCGTTCTCCCGGGGTAAGCAGTTCAAGTGGCATCATTCATTCCTCCTGTAAGCAACGCCCTATTTTAGCGCTCACTTCGTTGTGTCGTCGTTGTCATCCTCAGCGTACGGTGAGGTACGCTTCCGGTGCCAATTCCTCCACGCCTGGTGATCATCTAAAATATGACGTTGCTGTTCTTTCGGTTGTTTTAGAATTTCAGTACTAGGCCGTACACCGCAGTTAGATCGGTTTCCGGCTTGGTCAGACCGAACTTGATACCGGCATCAACATCCAGATGATCATTAATCTCATAGCGCAGACCGGTCAGGGCGTAGACCGGCAGTTCGTTTGAGGTTTTATCCGGATTGGTGGCCAGACCGAAATCAGCTACTGCAAACAGCCCCTTTGCTACTTCTGCCTCACCGGCAATGGAGCCGGACCAGAGGTTTCTGCGCTGTGTGCCGTCATCTTCACGGTAGTGGTGGTATTCATACCCGAGATTGGCATGCAGGGCATAGGCGCCGTCGGCAAACTCTTTGGTGGCAATCAGGGTACCGCCAAACTGCCAGCGCCCCTCAGACAGACCATTGCTGTACTTGCCGGTGGGGATGATGGCCGTGGGCTTGATCGCCAGGTTGATACCGCCCAGCTCTGCAAAGCGGTATTTCACCTCCAGGGTCATGTCACCGAAACCGTCGGTGTTGGACACAGCGCCATCCAGATTGGAACGTTCATTGAACAGGTAGGGAATCGCCAGGGAGATACCCAGGTCCTTATACAGGCCGGTGGTGATCTTCAGTTCACCGTCAACCGTATTGGTCCTGGTGGTTGATCCGTTAATGGTCTGCCTGTCGTAGCCGTAGGAGCTGTTCAGCTCGATCTCCACCTTGCCGACATCAACGGTTCCGGCATCATCGGTGGCAAGGGGAGGTCCTGCAAAAGTTGAACCGGCAGTTACAAGGGCAAGACAAAACGCAAGGGTGGTTGAATGAACTGGCAGCATAGGGTGTCTCCTTTTGTTGTCAAAATTTGAAATTCGGGCTGGCTATATGGTGAGTGGAGACACCTGTGGCTGGCTTACGCATTATTTGGTTAAGATAAGTTTGTTGTTGCTGGTAATCCTTAAACGGTATTCTTCATCCGCGTGCAGGATGGTGATTTCCTGCTGGTTACCAAACAGATCTGCACTGGTGATGACCCGCTTTCCCATCTTAGGTCTGTGCCTCCTTTCCTGGTTGACTGCAGATAGCAGATACCGGTTGTTGCTGTATCAAGCTGACGCAGTTGAGGCATTCACGCAGGGTGCAGACACCGCAGGCGTGGTGCATGAACACCGGAATTCCCTGTTTTTTAGCAGCAGACACCGCTTCATTACGTGCCTGGTGCGATACCTTGTTGGTAAAGATGACAACAGCATCGGCATGTCTGATCTTGCTGCCCATGTTTTGCTCGGCCCGGCTGAAGATCCGCAGATTCATCCCCTGCTTTTTCGCCTCTTTCAGGTACTGCTCTCCTAACCGGTCCATACCTCCCACCAGTATGATGCTCATGGTTTCGCTCCATAAAGAAGATGAAAATCGATATCATTATTCTGGCAAAAAAAAGGGTGCTCAGGATCTCCAATTTCAAGCATCCGCCGGTTGCCGGTGGCGAGAATTGCGCCCATACGTTGACGACAGCAGCGGTAGTCTTCTGCCAGACGCAGACTGTGCACCGGATTGCCGTAGATCTTCCAGAGTGCCTGGCAGGTAAACGGCAGTTTCACCAACCCCATAAAAGCAGCCACATCCTTAGGGGGGTAGCCGATGAACAGGCCGATCTCGTGCGGGAAGCCATCATGCTCAACAATCCGCTGTGTCAGCAGATCAAACAGTTCGTCCAGGCAGGATTGTGGTTTGTAGCCGGCCTTGTGAAGCAGCGTGCGGATACCGGCATGGGCCATATGCTGTTCCAGCTGTTTCCGGTCAAAGCAGAGCAGCAGGAAGGCCTTTGGTTTGGTCTGCAGCACAATAAACTCAAGGCTGCCGAATCGGCAGGCTATCTGTTGCTGATGGGCCTGCCAGAGATGGTACAGATTTCTGCCGCAGGGCCGGGTCCTGTTAACCAGCGAAACGAGGTTGGCCGGTTTGGCTCCGGCAAGCACTTCAGAGCACTCCAATATCAGATGTGCAGTCAGGCAATCCAGAGGGGATTCATATTTTGCAAGCAGTTCAGGAACGGCATGAATCATGGGTCGTGTGGTGTGTTTTCGGTCGGATCGGTAAAAACCCATGCGGGCGCTCCTTTTTGTAAATGATTTTTGTTATCAATAACGTGCTAAAAAATATATGTCAACTGTTTTTTGTGACTGCAGATAAAACGGTGAGTGGGACGTCTGCGGTCTGCGAGTGGTCAGTGGTCTGAACAGCTTTTGCAAACGCCATACATAACAATGGTTTTTGAATCTATCTGTCCCCATTGAGCGACATCGGCAGGTGGTTCCAGCGTATCTACAACAGGCCACTGAAAGTCTACAACGCGCTTGCACTGGCTGCAAATCAGGTGATGGTGGGGTGCGTAAACCGCCTCAAAACGTGCCTGGCTTTCAGCTGTTTGAATGCGTGCAACCAACTGGTGTTCTTCCAGGGTGGTCAGGGTACGGTAGACCGTATCCAGTGAGATGGTCGGGAGTGTCGCTAACAGGCGTTTGTGGAGTGTCTCGGCAGTGGGGTGATCTGGCTGATTGACCAGCTGACGGTAGATTTCTGTACGCTGATGGGTGACCTTCAGGCCGGCGTCTCTGCAGGCGGTCACAAACTGCTCCATCATCTGCTCTAGCTGTTCCCGGCTACAGGTGGTTGCCACGGCAGTACTCCATTTCTCAATTACTTGGTAAGAATCATTACTTCTAACACCGCTTTTGTCAAGAAAACTGTTGCAGTTGCGACAGACCTACTGACTGCAACGGCTTGCATGATTGGATTTTCAGGCTACACTGAAATAATGCGTGCAGTGCTATTTCATAGGTCATGAACAGGGAGGAGAGGTATGCCGGATAATTTGTTGATTCCGTCGGTTGATTTGCGGGTAGGGGCGCTGGAGGAATATAATCGTACCCAGAAACAGAAGGCGATGCTGCGTCATAAAAAGCCGAAGCCACGTCCATGCGTGACAATTTCGCGCCAATTCGGGTGTCTTGGGTATCCGGTTGCTGAACGGGTTTGTGAGCTGATGAGCCATAAAAGTGGTGAACCGTGGTTGTTGATCGACCGGGCCGTACTTGATGAAGTGGCAAAGCACCATAATATTTCAAAAGATATTCTTGAGAGTCTGGGGGAAAAGAACCGTCTTCTGGATGATATACTGGCAACCTTTTCTCCACGCTGGACCCATAGTCAAGACTGTTTCAGGCTGCTGTGCAAACATGTGGTCAGCCTTGCAGAACAGGGGAATGTCATCATTATGGAGCTGGGCGGGGCAATCATCACCAGGCATTTTGAACATTCAAAGCATTTCAGGATCTACGGATCAATGGATTTCAAGGTGCGGGCCATAGCGCAGCGGCTTCAGATTGAGTATGAGGCTGCGGAAAAAATGGTGATTAAGCAGCAGAAGCAACGTGATGCCTTTACCAGGGATTTTCTGGATCAGGATGATCATAACCCTGCTCTGTACGAGTTGCTTTTCAATAATGATCGAAATTCCGTTGAAAAAATTGCCGCCACCATAGCTGCGTATATTACGGATGACCCACTGTAAAAAAAATGATGTTGACATTTTATTAGATAGGTATTATTCCTAACTAGCCGATTCCGGTCGGTACTATTACTCTCAAACTGGAGGATATGACAATGGCTAATGGACCAAAATCTGAAAAAAATCTGCAGGATGCTTTTGCCGGTGAATCCCAGGCTAACCGTAAATATCTGGCATTTGCCAAGCAGGCTGATAAAGAAGGTTTTCCTCAGGTCGCCCGCCTGTTCCGTGCTGCTGCCGAAGCGGAGACAGTGCATGCCCATAATCACTTGAAGGCTCTTGGCGGGATCAAAACCACCAAGGAAAACCTGGTGGAGGCAATTGGCGGCGAGACCCATGAGTTTAAAGAGATGTATCCACCCATGATCGAAGCTGCCAAGGAAGAGGGAGCTGCTGAAGCCCTGCGTTCCTTTACCTATGCCAATACTGTGGAAAAGACCCATGCCGAGCTGTATCAAAAGGCCTTTGATACCCTTGGCCAGGCTGGTGAACAGTTTGATTACTATGTCTGTCCGATCTGCGGTCATACGGTAGAAAAGGGTGCGCCGGACAAGTGTGAGGTCTGTGGAGCTGCCGGTTCGGTGTTTGTGCAGATTAAGTAGATTTTTTTAGGGAAGCGGGTTGCATCAAGAGATGCACCCGCTTTGATTTTGTCTTTTAGTAGTAATTATTATTACCTAAAAAATGTTGTGCTATTGACATTAGAAGATTCTACGGAAAACTGTAGTTGGATATCTCTGCCCAGATCCAGTCCATGGCAGTTTGGTACGTTTCATTTTATCAACCATTACGACGAAAGGATCAGAACGCATGAGTGACAGCAAATGTCCGGTAACTGGAAAGTCCAGCAGGCAAGTGGCAGGTGGTGGTACCTCGAACCGGGATTGGTGGCCCAACCAATTGAACCTCCAGATTCTGCATCAGCAATCTACAAAGTCCAATCCTATGGGCGAAGGATTCAATTACCGGCAAGAGTTCACGATGCTTGACCTTGCTGCCGTGAAGAAGGATCTCGTCGCACTAATGACTGACTCTCAGGACTGGTGGCCAGCGGACTGGGGACATTACGGTGGTCTGATGATCCGGATGGCCTGGCACAGTGCCGGGACCTACCGTATGGGGGACGGTCGTGGCGGGGCCGGCTCCGGTTCGCAGCGTCTGGCACCGCTCAACAGCTGGCCTGACAACGTTAACCTGGACAAGGCCCGTAGACTGCTCTGGCCGGTCAAGCAGAAATACGGCAGGAAAATCTCCTGGGCCGACTTGATGATACTGGCCGGAAACTGCGCCCTGGAGTCAATGGGGTTCAAGACGTTCGGTTTTGGTGGCGGGCGCGAAGATGTCTGGGAGCCGCAAGAGGATATCTACTGGGGTGGCGAAAAAGAATGGTTGGCCACCAGTGACAAACCACACAGCCGTTATAGTGGTGAACGTGATCTGGATAATCCCCTGGCAGCTGTACAGATGGGGCTGATTTATGTCAACCCGGAGGGGCCGGACGGTAATCCTGATCCGGTTGCCTCGGGACGTGACGTCCGTGAAACCTTTGCCCGGATGGCCATGAATGATGAAGAAACCGTTGCTCTGGTTGCCGGTGGTCACACTTTTGGCAAATGCCACGGCGCCGGTACGGCTGATCATGTGGGGCCTGAGCCTGAAGCAGCCCCGCTTGAAGCCCAGGGATTGGGATGGATCAGCAGTTACAAGAGCGGCAAGGGGGGCGATACCATTTCCAGCGGCATTGAAGGCGCCTGGAAGCCGAACCCCACCACCTGGGATATGGGTTACCTGAAGGTGTTGTTCAAGTATGAATGGGAGCTGGTCAAGAGTCCGGCTGGCGCCCATCAGTGGTTGGCCAAAGATGTTGCAGACGAGGACATGGTGGTTGATGCCCATGATCCGGCAAAGAAACGCCGTCCGATGATGACCACGGCGGACCTTTCGCTGCGTTTTGACCCTGCGTATGAGAAAATTGCCCGGCGCTACCTGGCGAACCCGGACGAGTTTGCCGATGCCTTTGCCCGGGCCTGGTTTAAACTGACCCACCGTGACATGGGGCCGCGTTCTCGCTACCTGGGACCGGAGGTGCCGGCCGAGGAACTGATCTGGCAGGACCCGGTGCCAGCTGCTACGCATGAGCTGATCAACAACAGTGATATCGCAGATCTTAAGGCCACTATCCTTGCCTCGGGCCTGTCGATCTCTCAACTGGTCGCAACGGCCTGGGCATCGGCATCCACCTTCCGCGGTTCTGACAAGCGCGGAGGAGCAAACGGGGCACGCATCCGTCTGGCTCCGCAAAAGGATTGGGAGGTCAACCAGCCCGGGCAGCTTGCCAAGGTACTTGAAGCCCTTGCAGCGGTACAGCAGGAGTTTAACGATGACCAGTCCGGCAACAAGAGGGTGTCGCTGGCTGACCTGATTGTGCTGGGCGGCTGTGCAGCTGTTGAACAGGCAGCCCGGAACGCCGGGCAGACCTTAACGGTCCCCTTTACGCCGGGCCGCACAGATGCCTCGCAGGAACAGACCGATACGGCATCCTTTGAGGTACTTGAGCCAAAGGCCGATGGGTTCCGCAACTATCAGAAGAGCAAATACGCTGTATCGGCGGAGGAACTGCTGGTTGACCGGGCGCAGCTGCTGACCCTGACCGCCCCGGAGATGACCGTGCTGATTGGCGGCATGCGCGTCCTGAATACGAATTTCGGCAACTCCCGGCATGGCGTTTTCACCAATCGTCCGGAGGCCCTTACCAATGACTTCTTTGTGAACCTGCTCGACATGGCCACCATCTGGAAGGCAACCTCCGAAGACCAGGACCTGTTTGAGGGACGTGATCGCACAAGTGGCGAACTCAAGTGGACCGCTACCCGTGTTGATCTGATCTTTGGCTCGAACTCCCAGCTGCGGGCCATTGCGGAAGTCTATGGTTGTGAGGACTCACAGGAAAAGTTTCTGCAAGACTTCGCAGCGGCCTGGGATAAGGTTATGCAGGCGGATCGCTTTGAGCTGGTATGAGGTTGCCGAAGAATTACATTATCACTTAGGAGGTATTCTGTGCCGTATCTTTCCATCATCTATCGCCTGTTGATCGCCTTCTGGGTAGGGGGGGCGGCTCTTTTCACCTTTATCCTGACGCCCACCCTGTTCAAGAGCTTTGACCGTGATATGGCCGGTAACATTGTCGGAGTACTGTTCCCCGGCTATTTCAAGTGGGGCCTGATCTGCGGAGTACTTGCGCTTGGCCTGCTGCTGTTTTCGCGGGGAAAGCACTGGCTTGCGTCGTCAGTCATTATTGTGGCCATGCTGGTGGTTACCTCGCTGCAGGCCTTTGTGATTGAGCCCAAGGCTGCAGCCATTAAAAAGGAGATTCCTTCCTTTGTCACGACGCCGGCCGATCATCCATTACGGCAGCAGTTCAAAAAGCTGCATGGGATTTCCGCGGTCAGCAATCTGGGGGTTATTGGCGGTGGCATTGCCCTGATCATTTTGTTATGATTTACCGCTGTTTTAGGGTGTTCTCTTGGTTGCCTGTCTTCGTCTCTTCGACGTACTAGCCTGTACGCCCGGGTCGCCGAATGCCTCGTCGCCGCGAAATCATCCTTGAGCTTGAACCTGATAGAATCTAAAGAGAGGAGAACGTATCGATGTCCAAATCAGTCAAAGGTAGCAAGACCGAACAGAACCTGTTGAAGTCATTTGCCGGTGAAAGCCAGGCCCGTATGCGCTACACCTACTTTTCCGCTGCTGCAAAAAAAGAGGGGTACGTGCAGATCGCTGACATCTTTGAGGAGACCGCCAACCAGGAAAAGGAACATGCCAAGCGCTTTTTCAAATTTCTGGAAGGTGGCATGGTGGAGATCACCGCCTGTTTTCCGGCCGGTGTGATCGGTACCACCGCTGAAAACCTGCTGGCAGCTGCCAATGGTGAGCATGAAGAACATACTGATCTGTATCCGGCCTTTGCTGCAGTTGCCAAGGAAGAGGGCTTTGCTGAGATTTCAGCTGTCTGGAATGCAATATCAGTAGCAGAGAAACAACATGAGAAGCGCTATCGCGATCTGCTGGCTAACATAGAGGCTGGTCGGGTCTTCCAACGGGAAGAGATTGTGGTCTGGCGCTGCCGTAACTGTGGCTACCTGCACAGCAATAAATCAGCACCGGAACTGTGTCCGGCCTGTGCCCATCCGATGGCTCACTTTGAACTACTGGGTGAAAACTGGTAGATTAACCTGTTGATATAGTTGCTTGTTCTGGCCGCTTCCGACGAGGAAGCGGCCTTTGTATTTTCTAATGTTGGTGTCCCGGCATCATGCCCGGCTTCATCTGGCCGTTCATCGGCATAGCCGAGGTGTCGGCGGTTGCCTGATGCACCGTCAGCTTCCAGCCCTCTTTGGTCCTGGTCCAGACATGGGTGTAGAGGTTGACCTGGTTCACCATCGGTTTCTCCATCCCCTTGCGGTAGGCCACCATCTTGAACTTACCGGTGCTGACAGCCGTATCTCCGTAGACCCGTACCTGTACCTTCATCGGTGTGATCGGGTCATGCCTGCGCAGACCGCTCTCCAGAGAGTCGATATACTCGCTTTTGCCTTCAATCCGGCCGGTGGCATGGACATGATAGAGGTTGTCAGCCAGCAGCCTGTTCAGGGTGGTAACATCACCCTTTCCGGCTGCCTCACCCCATTGACGATCCAGGGCAGTAATCTCCTCCTCAACAGAGCCGGCAAAGGCCGGCAGGGCAGTAGTAACAACAATCATAAACAGTAAAAAAACATTTCGCTTGGACATGGCAACTCCTTTTCCGGTTGGTATTTGTTCTGATTAGAAAAAGTAGCGTACCCGCAGTTCAATCCGGGCATCATTCTGCTTTTCGCCGTATTCGCTTCTGGGGGCTCCGAGTACCGCAGTCCCTTTCAGGCGCAGTTCAAGGTTGGTAATGCCGGTGTAGAGCAGCTCCGGCGTTACAGAAAAACTTGCATCCTGCAGGTTGGCAATCGTGGTAAGGGCCGGAGTGAAGTACAGAATATCAAACGGTTCTTTCTGGCTGACCCTGATATACAGGTAGTCACGCATCGCAGCTGTCCGGCCATAGCTTTGAGCCTGTCCCAGCCGCTGCAACTGAGCGGCATTGCCGTTCTGCTGCCAGGTTGCCCAGGCCCGCTCAACCTGCTGGAAATAGGTGTCCATCTCATTGCTGTAATAGCCGTTACCATTGCGATAGTACTCGGCAATCCAGGTGGTGTCCTGTTCTGTCAGGTAGCGCAGCCCCATCAGCCAGCTGATGGTATCGCCACGGGTCAACGACGGTTGTCCGTTTGACGTAACGACCGGCCTGCTGCTGTTGACGAGCCAGGCCAGTTCACCATGCAGTTCAAAGTTTGTGGTCAGATTGCGGGAAAAATCAAGGCCGTAGCCGGCATTGCGGCTGCCCCGTCCCATCATGATCAGGTCGATATCGGTGTCATACAACAAAAAGTACAGCTTGCCGCCCCAGTTGATCTGGTTGCCGTTTCCGAAATCCCGGTTCAGGTCATGGTCCTGCGGCAGCAACAACGGTGTGACTGCCAATGTTTTGAGCGGTCCGTCAAAGCTCTGGATAAAATCCGCCGTTGCCAGCCAATACCCTTCCAGGGAGAGTTCCGGGTCATCCGGGTTTTTGGGGCGGTCAAAAAAGGCCACCGGGTTCCAGGCGTAGCCCTTGCCCCAGCGCAGCGAACGCTTGCCCAGTAAAAATCTGAAGGAATCATCGGGTTTGGCCTGTACCCATGCCTCATACCAGGTCAGCCTCAGATAGCTGTTCAAACGGGTGGCGGTATAATCCAGGCTTGGTTGCAGGAACAACTTGGCCCAGTCTTTCTCCAGGCTGCCTTCCAGCAGCAGCTTGCCATTAAAATCAGGCAGATTGTCATCAACATGGCGTCCATAGTAGCGCAGCCTGGTCTGGGCAGCATCCTGATCCAGCAGATTCAGTCCGGGACGGGCCTCGACATAGCCACCCAGATGCCAGATCTTCTTTTCAATTTCAGCATCATCAAAGCTGAACTCTGCAGCCAGCACCGGAGCAGCAAAGGTGAGCAGAGCTGCTATGATGAAAAAACGTAGCATCTATCTCAGTGAGTCCAGGGAGGTCATGGCGTTTAGGGTGAAGACCTCATCCCTGAAGCTGCGCTTTTTCAGTTTGGCATACAGCATGACCGATTTGTACCCCTTGTAGAGCGGGGAATCCGTCTCAACCGTAGCCGGACGGCTGATGCCGCCAAAATTCTTGATATCCTTGAAATAGAGTGTCTTGATCAGCATGCCTGCCTCGGTCAGGCACTCAATCCGCGATGGCAGTTTTCTGGCCTTGTCGGCGAGAATCCGTACCCGGTCATAGGCCACGCTTTTACTTTTGGCCTTCAGGTGCAGCAGGTAGTCCTCGCCTTTATCCTCCACTTTTTCCACCCGGTATTCCGCATCGTAATCAAGCTGCAGGATATCGGCGTTGTTGAATACGCCGCCCACCACCGACTGCAACGAGGTGATCCGCACCGGCTTGCCCACATTGGGGATGTTCAGCCAGAGGTTGTCACCCAGCCGCAGGGTGCTGCGGCCTTTGTCACTGGCAGGAGTCAGAAACAGCGAGGCCACCTTGTCAGTCCCTTTTTTGATGGTATAGAGTGTAAACTCTTTACGGGTTCCATCCGGTTCGATGTTGATCAGCTTTCGGTACGATTCATAACTTTCCGGATTCAGGTTGCGATCGATCTGCTTCAGGAGCTGCTGGCCGTCCAGTGCGAAAGCGGGCAGGGCTGATAACAGGGTAATGAGGCAAAAGGCAATAAAACGCATGGCTGGCTCCTATACATGACGCAGTGCGTCGATTGGTTCCATCTTTGAGGCCTTTATGGCCGGCTGCAGGGTTGCCAGTACCGAAACAATCACGACAATGACCGAGACCATCAGGATATCGGCCGGCGCAATGGAGGCCTTCAGGATCAGGCCGGTCTGCTGTCCAAAGGAGAAGGTGATGTGTAACAGATTGACGATCCCGATGATGATGATGCCGATCAGATTTCCCAGTACTGCGCCGAACAGCCCCAGACAGAGACCTTCCACCAGGAACAGGGAGCAGATGGTTGCAGGGGGGGTGCCGATGGCGGCAATGGTGCCGATCTCGCGAATCCGCTCAAAGACCGCCATGATCATGACATTCATGATGCTGACCAGTACGATCGCAATCAGCATCACCTTGATGAAGACGGTCATCAGATTCAACATCTTGGCAACCTTGGCAAAGGGGGAAAGGTCTTCCCAGCTGTGCAGCTCAAACAGCGGCTTGCCCATCGGATTCTTCTCTGCCTCAACCACCTGGCGCAAGCTCTTTGCAACCTTGTTCAGTGCGCTGAACTTCTTCAGCCTGACTGCCACTTCGCTGATCTCTGGTTGTTCCATGCGCAGCAGTTCGATGGCATCATCAAAATGAACATAGCCGTCGCGACCGCCGGGACCGGTGGCACTTTCCAGGATGCCGCTGATCCGGAACTGTTTGCCGTTGACCGAGCCGTTCTGGTTGGTGGCCACAATCACCACGGTATCGCCGACTTTAATGTTCATGCCGCGTGCCAGCAGCTCCGGCACCAGAATTTCCCCCTTTTTGAGCGATTTTTCTCCGCTGATGATCCGGTCCGGCAAAAGCGGGACCGTTGCGAACTCTTTCTGCGGATCAATACCGTTCAGGCGGATATTGGTGGTTTCCATGAAGTTGCTGAACATGCCGCCGAACTTGATCCGGGGGGAATAGGCGGCAACCCCTTGTTCCTGCTTGAGCAGTTTTTCCAGTTTGTCAAAGCCGGCCTGTTTCATGTTCATGTTGAGCGGCAGGCTCTCAATGGCCGCCACATAGCCTTTGCGGTGAATCTGCAGGTGCCCCAGCATGGAGTCGGTGATCTGGCTGATCATCATCTGTTTGAATGAACCGGCAATTGAGGTGAAAACCAGTACAAAGATCACCCCCAGGGTCACCAGGGTAGCGGTCAAGGCGGTGCGGCGCTTGTAGCGCAACAGGTTGCGCAATGCAATCTTGAAGACACTAGTCATGGCTGCCATCCCCCTTCTGCTCGCTTTCTTTCAACAGGCCATCCTCCAGATGATGAATCACCTCAGCCTCGCCAACAATGCGGGGATCATGGGTGGAAAAGACAAAGGTGGTGCCAAACTGGTCACGCATCTGCTTCATCAGATTAATCACCATAAAGGCGGTAGCGTGGTCAAGATTGGCGGTCGGTTCATCTGCCAGCACCAGCTTGGGATTGGTTATCAGGGCGCGCGCCACGGCTACCCGCTGTTTCTGACCACCGGAAATCTGGTCCGGGCGTTTGAGTGCCTGGTCGGCCATCCCGACTGCTTCCAGAAGCGTCATGACCCGCTTGCGGCGCTCTGCCTCTGCGGTCCGCTGGATCATCAAGAGCGGATATTCAATGTTTTCATAGACTGACAAGACCGGCAACAGGTTGAAATCCTGAAAGATGAAGCCGATTTCACTGCCCCTGAAGGCAGCACCGCTGGTACGGTTCAGAGTTGCTACATCCGTATCGGCAACCATCAGCTTACCTGCGGTGGGGGCATCAAGGCAGCCGATCAGGTTCAGCAGGGTGGTCTTGCCGCTGCCGGAAGGGCCGACAAAGGAGACAAACGATCCGGAGTTGATCTGAAAACTGATTCCTCTCAACGCCTCAACTTCCGTTTCGCCGCTGCGATAGAGTTTACGCACCTGTTCCGCTATGACCAGTGACATAGGGGGGAGTTCCTTTCAATCGGTCTGTTGGTGATGGTGGGAGGCTGTATAACAGACTACCGTGAATATGCTGTGATGCAATTGTGAAGAATTGTGAAGGTGAGATGCAAACAGCCGCCCCCTGATGCCGGGAACGGCTGCCTGAACTGCATCACTGCCCTTGTTGCTTATTCGTAGTAATTCGGTGGAGCCATATCGCCGGCGCCGGCACCGCCCTTACGCGGGTTCTTCGGGAAGGTGTGGGAGCGGACGAACAGGTTGCCTGCGGTCTGACCGGTGTTGGGCATGTATTTCTCAACGGTTACTGATTTGTCATGGCACTTGATGCAGGCATCCTTCTGTACCTTTTTGATCTTTCCTTTACCGGCATGGGGGGAGTGGCAGGTGATGCAGGAAACCGTGCCGCTCTGGTAGTGCTTGGACTGCAGGAAGCCTTGATACTGCTGGTGGTGTTTGGCTTCTTCATAGATACCATTGGCCTTGGCATGGTCGTCAAGTTTGAACAGTCCTTTCAGGTCGCCGGCATACTCTTTGTTGGCGGGCTGATCGGCATGCACACCAGGAATGATGGCCTGTTGGGGATACCAGGTGGTCCAGTCGTCGCCGGCCTTGTAGCTGTCTCCAACCTTGGGTGCCGGCAGGTCTTCACGTGGCTTGCCCTGGGCGGTCATGAACTTCTCGTTTTCGACGCGAATGTGACAGTAGCCGCAGACCTTGGACTGGGCCTTGATGTCGGCATTTGCCGGGTTGAAGATGGTCTTCTTCCTGTCCTTACCCTTGGCTGCAATATGCTTGGCGCCGGGACCGTGGCAGGCCTCGCAACCGACGTTCATCTCGCTGTAGCTATCCTTGACCGTCCGGCCATGCTTGCCGAATTTCTCGTCATACTCCATGATCCGGTAGCCGGTGGTGTGGCAGGTGCCGCAGTTGGTGTTCCAGTCATTGGCATTGCCGTAGTTTTCCCACTTGCCGGTGTAGCGGTTAAACTGCTTGTTCAGGAATTGCAGGCCGCCGGTCTGTTCGTTCTTCACCAGATAGCGCTGCTTCCAGCGTGAACCGACTACATACTGGACATCATCAAGCCTGAACTTGTCCTTGGTTACGTTACTGGTGGTGGGGCCCTCATTGGTGCCGTCAGTAGCCCAGCGTTCCACGGCCTCCTTCAGAATTGCCTCTTTCTTGGGACGTACCATCTTGCTGTGGTAGGTCTCTTTCCAGCTCTTGTACTCGACAGCGTGGCATTTCTTGCACGTATCCGAGCCGACAAACTCCTTTTTCGGGTCAGCGGCAAACGTCTGTGCCGCCAGAAGTGTTACGCAGCCTGCCAACATCAGTGTCATCATCTTCTTCATGGTGTCCTCCTTCACCTGACAAGGTTCCCTGGAACGCTGAAAAATCGTTAACTACTGTGTAACAAGTTGCTTTGAAGAGGACAACTGACGCTTTTCTGACAAGTTTGTCAGAAAAGCAGACGGTGAAAAAGATCCTCAAGAAAGGGGATTATGCTGTCGCAACTGGTCAGCAGGGGTGAAATAACTGCGATAGCCCTGCAGCAGGATCAGGAAGGCGGTAATGGCAACTGCGGCAGTAATGGCGCACATGATGGCGATCTGGTAACGCACGGCCAGCATCGGTTCGGTGCCGGAGAGGATCTGGCCGGTCATCATGCCTGGCAGGGCCACAATGCCGGTAGCAGCCATGGTGTTCATGGTGGGGATCAAGGCGGCCCGGTAGGCGGTGCGCAGGGCCGGTTCCGCTGCCTGACGGGCGGTTGCCCCCAGGCAGAGCGCCGTCTCCAGCTCATCATGACGTTCCCGCATCTCGGCAGTCAACCGTTCTGCTGCCAGACTGGCACCGTTCATGGAGTTACCGATAATCATACCGGCCAGGGGGATCAGGTAGCGCGGATCATACCAGGGGGAATAGCCCACCACCAGCAGACAGAAGTAAAAGGTGACTCCACCGCAACCGATGATGATGGAGCTGCCCATGATCCGGTAAAAATGGGGCATATGCTGCCTGATACGGGAACCGATCACCTGGAGTGAGAAGCCGGTCATGCTCAGCAGGATCAGGATCACCAGCAGCGGCGAACGGACGGTAAAGACCAGTTGCAACAGGTAGCCCACTGCCAGCAGCTGCACCACCATCCGCAACGAGGCCCAGAGCATCTGACGCTCCTGACCGATCTGTTTGAAACGGGCCAGGCTGACCGAGAGCAGGATCAGGGCGTAGGCATAGAGCAGTTGCAGCAGATCAAGATGTATCAGGGAGTTCTTTCCCACCGGTTACGGCTCCTCTGCCGGTTCAGCAAGGAATCCTTGCAGGGCTTTGCTCTGCGGGGAACTAAACAGCTCTGCCGTTCTGCCCGCCTCCACAATCCGTCCGGCCTCAAGATAGATGGTCTGGTCGCTGATCCTGCGGGAGAGCCGCAGATCGTGGGTGACCATGATTACGGCCAGCCTCTCGGAACGGCAGATTTCCAGCAGGGTCTGGCCCAGGCTGTCGGTGGTGGGGCGGTCAAGGGCGCTGGTCGGTTCATCCAGCAGCAGCACCTCCGGCCGATTGATCAGGGCCCGGGCCAGGTTGACCCGCTGTTGTTCGCCGCCGGAAAGGGTACGGGCATCCCGTTGCAGGTAGTCGGGTGAAAGGCGGGCCAGGCTGAGGCACTGCAGCAGGTACGGGTCATCAGCCCCGGGCAGCGCCGTTTTGCGATACCGGAACGGCTGTTGCAGGTTGTCGAGTACGCTGCCTTGAAACATATGGGCCTTTTGCAGCATCATGCCGACCCGTTGTCGCAACAGGGGAGGGGGGATCTCGTTGATATCCGTCCCGGCCAGCAGGATACGGCCCTGTTGCGGTTCTTCCAGCCGGTTGATCAGCCGGATCAAAGAGCTTTTGCCACCCCCCGACGGTCCGATCAGCGCCGTCAGTTCAGCTGCCTGACATGACCAGCTGATGTCGGTCAGAAACGGCGTGATCTGGCCCTGCGGTCCTTTTCTGGCCGTTGCAATCTGTTCAAGCTGCAGTAATGGTACGGATGCGGGTTCTGGAGGGTAAGCGACCATGGATGGTGTTATACCATGATGATCAGTACCGAAATCAACTGTCTTGTTTTGCGGAGGGGAAAACAACCCGGAACAGGGCGCCGCCGGCAGGATTGTCATGGATTGTTATCAGACCGCCATGGGCTTCGACAGCGGCCTTGGTGATGGAGAGCCCCAGACCGGTGCCGCCCATTTCACGGGATCTGCCGTTATCGAGGCGGTAGAAACGGTCAAAGACCCGCTCCTTGTCTGTGTCAGGTATGCCGGGACCGTTATCGCCCACCTCCACTACGGTGCTATCAAGATCGTCGCGGTACAGGGTGACCCGGATATTCGTATGTACAGGAGAATATTTGATGGCGTTATCCACCAGATTCAGAAAGGCGCGTCTGAGCATGCAGCTGTCGGCAGGGATCGTGAAGTCTGTCCGCCGTTCAAACAGGATCTGCTGCTGCTTCTCCTCAGCCAGTACCGAGAGGAATTCAACCACATCAGCCAGCAGCTCACTGATTTCAGCCGGTTCTTTCTGAAGGGTAGAACCGTCGGTGCGGCTTAACAGCAGCAGAGACTCAACGGTCTGCACCAGCCGGTCGGTCTCTTCCAGCATGCTGCCGATGGTCTCACGGCATGCCGGATCGACAGACTGTTGCTGCAGAGCGGTTTCGCCAATACTGCGTATGGCGGTCAGCGGTGTACGCAGTTCATGGGAGGCATCGCTGGTAAAACGTCGCAGTTGTTCAAATGAACTTTCCAGACGGCTGAAGGTCTGATTGAAAATGGTTGCCAACTGACTGAATTCGTTGTTGTCGGTGCTGACTGGAAGGCGTGCCGAGAGGTTTTCGGCGCTGATTTCCTGTGCCTTTGAGGTGATCGCTGTCACCGGTGCCAGTACCCGTCCTGCAATCAGATAACCGACCGCCAGGGAGAGGATAATTGAGACCGGCATGATCAACAGGATAATCAGTGCCAGGGTGTTCAGGGTGCGGCGGTAGCTGCTCTTTTCATGGGCTACCACGATCTGGTAGAGATGCTCGCCCCGGGTGACCAGCTGGCTTTGAATCCGGTACAACTGTTTTTCCTGATTGCTGATTGTAAGCGGTGTTGGGGCCGGGTTACCGTCACTCAACACGGCGTCAAGCCCTGCCTTCTGCCACTCCAGTGATATTGCCAGAGGCCGATTGCCATCCCGCACTCTGAAGAGATGTACCGGTCCCATCACGGCAAGTTTCTGGAGTCCGTTCGGATCCTGATGTAGATAGCCGGTCAGGGTAAGCAGATCTTTTCGCAGGTGGTTGTTGATTTGCCCGATCAGCATCTGCTGGACGAAAAAGTAGATGCCGCTTGAGAACAGCAGCACCGTTGCAATCAGGGCTGCGCCGTACAGGAGGGTAAAACGGAGACGGATGTTACTGAGCCGCGGCATGGTCATCCTCGGCAGTTGCCATAAAGCCGACACCGCGGATGGTGCGGATCAGTTTCAGCGGGAAGGGGCCGTCTACTTTGCGCCGCAGGCGGGCGATATTGACATCAATAACATTGTCAAGCGGTGTGGAGCGTTCTCGCACCTTCCAGACATCATGGGCCAGCATCTCACGGGATACCACATGTCCTTGATGCCGCAGCAGATATTCCAGTAATTCGAATTCACGGGAGGTCAGGTCAAGCAGCTGCCCGTCACGGAGGGCCTGGTGGGTCGGCAGGTTCAGTTCAAGGTCTGCCAGCGTTAACATGTTAGCCGTTTCATGTCTGCCGCGCCTTAGTAATAACCGCATCCGTGCCAGCAACTCAGGAAAGGCAAACGGCTTGACCAGGTAGTCATCGGCACCGCTGTCCAGGCCCAAGACCCGGTCTTCAACCGTGTCCCGCCCCGTCAGAATCAGTACCGGCAGGGTAAAACCCTTGGCCCGCAACGTCTGTAATACTTCCAGACCATCGCGGCCCGGCAGCATCAGATCAAGCAGCATCAGATCAAAGTATTCAGAATTGAGACAGAAAAATCCTTCTTCACCACTGCTTGCGGTGATCACCTGATAGCCTTCTGCCTCAAGGCCCAGTTTCAGAGCCTCAGCAATCTTACGTTCATCTTCAACCACCAGAACACGCATGTCCCTCTCCTTGATGCCCTAGTTGTAGCAGGCTGTCTGCAGCTTGGCAACTGACTGCATTCTGACATTTTTGTAAGAATATAGTGCAGTGTGACCGGCCCGGCTGTGAAGCCGAAATAGGAATGCCAGAAATTGAGATACGCCGTGCCGAGGCTTGAGTTGGCAAGTAGTACTGCGCTGCCGTATCACGCTTGTTCCCAATATTTATGGTAAAAAGCTTGGGTAGTCGAGGCGGAAGATATCTTCATCCGTTACCTCATCCCCCACAAATAGGGCCTGTTCACAGCCGCTATGGGCCATCAGTCGGAGCATGGCATCGCCTTTGTGCGGTGCCTGGACAGCAATCAGATTTTCAACGCATTTGCTGCTTGCCTGCCGCGGTGTCGGATCGAGTCATTTGACGGCATCCAGCAGGGCAGCATGAACTGCTTCTCGCTGTTGAGCATGACGATAATGCAGTGAGAGGGAGCTGAGCTTCTGCTCAACGAAGATAGCAGCCCAAACTGCTGACGCGAGCAGAGCCTGCAGTTGGTGCAGCCACTGTTTCATGGGTTTCTGCAGTCGTGCGTGGTCCGGTGTCTCCCAGGCTAGCCCTTCACTGCCATGATTTCCCACCACATAGCTGGGGGTGAATCCCAGTCGTGCAACAGCGTCGGCACGGGCCAGGCCGATCCTGTAATATCATTTGCATGCAAATTATTTGACTTGCAAAGGTAACAAATAGGGGAATGCCGTGCCAACCCAAAGCGGGAGTTGCTTGCCAGCCTGTTCATGAATCAGGTATAAGCAATCAGGCGAGGTGCTGTTTAGGCAGACTCTGCCAGAAAACTCACTGGAGCAGTTGATGCAACAGCCTTCCGACACGCAGACCATGACAGATATCTTTAATAATTTAAGGCGAGTTTTTCAGGCCTTGAATGAACAGTCGAAGCAGGTTGAAAAATTGACCAGCCTGACCGGCCCGCAGCTTTGGGCAATACAGACTATTGCCCGGGAAAGCCCTGTGCGGGTATCGCTGCTTGCTGAAAAGATGTTTCTGCACCCGGCAACGGTGGTTGGTATCCTGAACCGTCTTGAGGTGCGCGGGTTGATTGTCAGAAACAGGACAAAGCGTGACAGGAGAGTTGTTGAAATTGAGCTGACCGAGTCAGGCCGGACCTTTGCTGTTGGCGCACCGGAAGTCCCCCAAGGTAAGCTGGCAACGGGACTCAACTCTCTTTCAGCCAGTGAGACGGCTGAAATCCATCGCTCATTACAACGCCTGGTCAGTATTCTTGATGCCCAGGATATGAAACCGGTGCCCATTACAGCACCAACCCCCTGACAGTATGCAAGCGGTCAGGGGGGCAACCTCTCGTCACGATGGCCCTCCGTTGGCGGCGCTGGATATTTTTGTCGTAGCAGCCGCGTAGTCTCCCGTCCTCAGCTCTGTAATCCTTTATATCTCCAGGTTGACGCGCCCCTTTACCATTGCGGTGCTGCCGTTCGGTTGCAGCATCAATGATCAGAATTGCAGCTGCTGCCGGCTGCAATGACGTTACATTGCTGTACATTTTTTTTGCCAAAATAGCGTTTGCCGATAGTGCTCCCGTACCCTCAAAAGAATTTATTTTTGTTGCTCTACGTTTTTCAAGTCTGCTGATTAGCATGCTGAATACAGCTAAATACGTTGTTTTATGGCTATAAATCTGATGCCGTAAACTTGCAAAAGCAGCATCTGGTTCTATAGTTAATGCCACAAGATAACTCCAGATCGCAATTCAAGGAGTCAGGAATGGCAATACGAAAAGAACTGCTTGATGAGCTGCGCCAGCGGCGGATCGAGGCGCTGGCCGGTGGTGGCGCTGTAAAGATGGAAAAACGTCACTCCGAGGGCCGACTGGGTGCCCGTGAGCGGGTGGAGTTGTTGTTTGACCGTGAATCGTTCAGCGAGTATGGCATGCATGTCAACCATGCCTGCCACATGCCTGACTTTGCCGACAAATATATGCCAGGTGACGGGGTCGTAACCGGTACCGGCAATGTGGATGGCCGTCCGGTTGCTATCTACAGCCAGGATTTTACCGTGGGCGGCGGTGCCTTGGGGCAGATGCACGCCAAAAAAATCTGCGACATCATGACCATTGCCTGTGAAACCGGCATTCCGGTGGTGGCAATCAACGATTCAGGCGGTGCCCGGATTCAGGAGGCGATCCACAGCCTGTCCGGCTATGGTCAGGTCTTTTATCAAAATGTGGCCGCGTCCGGCGTGGTGCCGCAGATCGCCATTATTGCCGGTCCCTGTGCCGGTGGTGCTGCCTACAGTCCGGCCCTGATGGATTTTCTGATCCAGACCCGCACCCATTCCAGCATGTTTATCTGTGGTCCCGAGGTGATCAAGGCTGCCACCGGCCAGATCGCGCCGATTGAGCAGTATGGCTCGGCCGAGGCCCATGCCTCAGTCAGCGGCAATATCCACTTCATTGCCGAAGATGACCGCCATGCTATCCAGATCGCCCAACAGCTGATCAGCTTTCTGCCGCTGAATAACCTGCAAGATCCGCCCCATGTGATTCCCACCGAGGTGGTACTCGAACGTGACGACCTGATGAATGAGCTGCTGCCGGACGACCCGAAGTCCGGGTTCGATGTCTACGGGGTGATTGATCGTTTGATGGACCCGGGGCAGTGGCTGGAAGTACAGCGCGAGTTTGCCCGCAACATCGTGATCGGGTTCGGGCGGATCAACGGCATGGTGGTGGGTGTTGTGGCCAACCAGCCTGCTTACAAGGCCGGCTGTCTGGATATTGACAGCTCAGACAAGGCAGCCCGCTTTATCCGCTTCTGCAATGCCTTTAATGTGCCGCTGGTCAACCTGGTGGATGTGCCCGGCTTTATGCCGGGGCTGGCCCAGGAACGGGGAGGGATCATCCGTCATGGTGCCAAGATGCTGTTTGCCTATGCCGCTGCCACGGTCCCCAAGATCACCGTGATCATGCGCAAGGCCTATGGTGGCGCCTATCTGGCCATGTGCTCCAAGGACATGGGGGCTGATTTTATCTTTGCCTGGCCCTGTGCCGAGATAGCGGTGATGGGGGCTGAAAGTGCGGCACGGATCATCTACAAAAAGGAGATTGAAGCTGCGCCGGATCGAAGCAAGAAAGCAGCTGAACTGATCCGTTTCTATCGTGAGCACTTTGCCACACCGTATCAGGCAGCCTCCCGCGATATGGTGACCGACGTGATCGAACCGTCTGAAACACGGGCACGGGTTGCCCAGGCCCTGCGGATATCGCTGACCAAGCGGGTCACGAGGCCGGCCAAGAAGCACGGTCTGATACCGCTGTAACGCAGTTCCTTAGCAAGGTACTAATGATCCTTAAAACGGTTTTTACCACAGAGGTCGCAGAGGAAAACAGAGTAAAATCAAAGAAATAAACCTGGTAAAAGCAGTTGTCCACGAAGTTCACGAAGAAACACGAAGGAAAGCTGTATTGTTTAAAACAAAAGAGCAATTACCTTTTGGGTGAATTTCTTATTTGCTGTAAATGCTTAATCTTCGTGAAACTTCGTGTCCTTCGTGGATAAGAACTGCTGTTTTCGGGGTAAACATCAGGAGTAACTATGTCATCACCAACAGAACAGCCCGCTACCGCCGCCCCTCAAAATCCGGCAATCTTCAAAGTGCTGCCTGATGGTACGGTGCTCTACAAGACCTGGCAGGATGCTGAAGTTGCCCGCCAGCAGCAAAAGGCAGACACCCAGCCTGGAGCAGCCGTTAAAAAACTTTCCCAGGTAAAGTATGGTGAAAGCTACCTGACCAAGGATGGTCAGGCCGTTTCCTATACCCTTGGGGGCCTGGTTGAATTTCAGTTTACCGGCCTGATTGTAGTGATTGTGGTGCTGACAGGCTTGAGTCTGATCTGCTCGGCAATCGGTCGCCTGATCAAGAAGCTGGAACCTGCCGGTGCAGCTGCCGTTGTTCCGGTTGCGGCTCCTCTGGTAACTCCAGATGTTCCTCAATCCGGCATCCATCCTGGCCTGACTGATCAGCAACTGGTGGTTCTGCTGACAGCCGCAGCCAGCGAAATGCTGAGTGGGCCGGTACGGGTGGACAAGTTTAAGCCTTTGACTGCCAAAGATCTGAACTGGGCAGCACAAGGGCGCAGTGTTCTGCAATCTCATCGTCTGAAATAGAGTTTCTGAAAGGAAGCATACCACCATGAAAAAATTGAGGATTACCCTGGAAGGCAAGGCCTACGAAGTAACGGTGGAGCTGTTGGAAGATACCGGCTCTGCACCAGTACCCCGTAGCTCCTCTGTTCAAGCTCCGTTGGTGCAGCCAGCTTCAGCTGCCGCGAGTGTTACGCCTCAGCCTGTAGCAGTGCCGGTTGCTGAGGGTTGCACCACGGTCATCTGTCCCATGGCCGGACTGGTCTTCAAATGCCTGGTCAAGCCGGGTGACGTGGTAACAACTAATCAGACCGTGATTGTACTGGATGCCATGAAAATGGAGACCCCGGTTGTTTCACCAGTCAGCGGCACCGTGCGGACCGTGCTGGTTAAAGAAGGGGATGCCGTGGATGAAGGGCATAGTCTGCTGCACATTGAGGGGTAACCTGCAATGACAAACGTCCTGAATGAAGTGATGCAAATGTTTATCCATGATACCGGCTTCCAGTACATTACCGGACCGATGCTGATCATGTGGGCCATTTGCGGGCTGTTGTTTTATCTGGCTATTAAAAAGCAGTATGAACCGCTGTTGCTGTTGCCGATCGCCTTTGGTGCCCTGATGGCAAACCTGCCCACCCGCGCCCTGTATGACGGTGGCTGGACCATAGATGGTATGTTTTATCCCACGGCTGGCTTGTACTTCTTTATCAGCCAGGGGATCCATCTGGAACTGTTTCCGCCAATCATCTTTCTGGGGGTAGGGGCACTGACCGACTTTGGCCCTTTGATCGCGAATCCCCGTACCCTGCTGTTGGGCGGGGCTGCCCAGCTGGGGGTCTTTGCCACCATGTTCTGCGCAGTTGCCTTTGGTATTTTTACGTTGGGAGAAGCTGCGTCCATCGGAATTATTGGTGGTGCTGATGGCCCTACCTCGATCTTTCTGGCAAACAAGCTGGCACCACACCTGATCGGCCCGATTGCCGTGGCTGCCTACACCTACATGAGTCTGGTGCCTTTGATTCAACCGCCCATCATGCGGGCGTTGACCACTGATGCAGAACGCAAGATCAGGATGAAGAGCCTGCGCAAGGTCAGCAAGCTGGAGCGGATTGTGTTTCCGTTGGTGGTGATGGTGCTCTGCATCATGGTGGTACCGGATGCTTCGGCACTGGTGGCCATGCTGATGCTGGGTAATGTGCTGCGGGAATCAGGGGTGGTTGATCGTCTGGTCAAGGCCTGTCAGAACGAGATCATCAATGTTACCACCATTTTTCTGGGCACTGCGGTGGGGATGACCATGCAGGCCGAGATCTTCCTGCGCTCAACCACGTTGGTGATCATCGGTATGGGGGTTGTGGCCTTTGGCCTCTCCACTGTCGGCGGTGTAGTTATGGCCAAGATCATGAACAAACTCTCCCCCAACAATCCGGTCAATCCGTTGATCGGCTCTGCTGGTGTCTCTGCTGTGCCGATGGCTGCCAGAGTCAGCCAGACTGTGGGTGCTGAGTATGATCCCCAGAACTACCTGCTGATGCATGCCATGGGCCCCAATGTGGCCGGTGTGATTGGCACTGCTGTTGCTGCTGGTTACATGATCAGCCGGTTGGCAGGACAATAACAATTATCGACCATTAATTTGTTTCCAATCAGACAGAAATGGGTGGGTGCTAAGTAATTGAGGAGGCTTCGGCCTCCTTTTTTTTCCTTTTGCTATTTCCGTTTCTTTATCTTGCGTACCAGCCCTACCAATGATTTTTCTCGAGTTTTCAAAGTAACCTTACCAATCTCATTCATCGGTTTACCGGTTGGCGCCAGAAGTGAGGAACTTTTCTGACTTCCAAGCACCTGGCTGGGATAGATACTGCGGTACCCGGCTATCAGGTAGCTGACCATGCAGGCCAGGGCTGCATATGGGGCTATTCCATTTCCAAAAAGTTCAATCGCCATGACAGAAGCCGCAATCGGCGTATTGGCGGCGCCTGCCAGTAAAGCCACCATTCCAATGGCTGAGTAGGCTGCAAGATACTCCGGGCTGAACAGCTGGGCAAACAGATTGCCTGCTGCAGTACCAACAAAGAAGATTGGCGTTACCACTCCACCGCTACCGCCACTGCCCAGGGTAATGGAAGTGGCAATGCTCTTCCAGAGCAAGGCTCCGCCTGATATTACCTCACCATGCATCCCCTTTGACAGGGTATCAAGACCAAGCCCCAGATAATTCGGCGAGATGAACTTTCCGATGGCAATCAGCAAGACACCACCCAATAATGCCTTGAATGACCAGTGCCAGGCAAGTTTTCCAAATAACTTCTCGCCCAATTTCATGACCTCGATCAGTAGCAGGGCAGCCAGTCCGCACCAGACACCCAGCATGATGATCTCAAACAGGCTCCAGCCACTGAAGACCGGTATCTGTGGCATGACCTCATGTGCGTAGACACCTCCCAGATACAGAGCAACGTGATAGCCGACAATACCGGCCACAAAGCACGGAAACAACACGTCGTAGAACATCTGGCCCAGCACCAACACCTCTACGCCGAAGATGGCGCCGGCCACCGGTGTACCAAATACCGTGGCAAAGCCGGCACTGATGCCGCAGATCACCAGTTTGCGACGGTCAATATCCTCTACCCGCAGCAGATCAGCACAAGCAGAGGCCAGGCCTGCTCCGATCTGGGCTGCCGGGCCTTCCTTGCCTGCTGAACCGCCACCCGCAAGGGTAATGACCGTTGCCACCAGTTTGACCGGTATCACCGCTATTGGAATCTTTCCCATCCGTTTGTGGACCGCCTCGATAACCTTTTCTGTACCGTGTCCGGCGGCATCCGGAGCCAACCATTTTACCAAAGCGCTACTGATCAGGATGACCAGCGGCAATAACAGATAGTGATGGGGGACATGGGTAACTTGGGTCGTGGTCCAGGCAAGGGTGCGTAAGAAAACGGTGGTGCCCACTCCAACCAGAATGCCAACCAGTGTTGCATAACATGACCATTTAATGACGCTTGCAAAAAGGGTTACTTGTTCAGTGACATGCTGTTTCATGAGTGTGTTCCGTGCAGTTTTGATTGGTTTGCAACGGAGTGTGTCCGTTGCAGGTGTCAACGCATTCTCAGTGCAATTCTGATAAGATCGTCTTGCTCTGGTATAAACCAGTCTGCCTGGCTTGTAGAGCTTTTTCCTGTCCGTTGGGTTATAAAGCCGGGGTAATCGGTCCCGGCGTGGCTGCAGGGCACATGATAAGCCAATCGTGCCGGTTGATTTTGCGGGTGTCGTGGCAGAAAGCATTAATTGTATGCCTGAGACGCACGTAAGATGTTTTAATCACTTAAAACCTTTTTCGCAGCCACTTGTCCAGCTCAACCGCAAGCAGTACCGAGCTGGAAACAGCAATGATCTGTATCCATTCCTGCCATGACAGGGGAACGGTGCGGAAAACCCATTGCAGGGGAGGGGCATAGAGTACGGCAAGCTGGGCAAAAAAGGCGGCAATCATGCTGTAGAACAGAATAAGGTTGCTGAAAGGGTTGATACAAAAGACGGATTCAGTTTCAGAACGGCTGTTCCAGGCCTGAAAAAACTGAAAAAAGACCATGGTGGTAACCGCCACGGTCCGGGCGTTCTCCAGTGAGGCGCCTGTCTTAAGCGCCTGTGTAAAGGTGAAAATTACCCCGCTGGTGATTACCGCCCCCACTAAAATGGTGCGCTGGATCAGCAGACTGGAGAAGATCCCTTCATCCTTTGGCCGGGGAGGACGGTTCAATACCCCTTTTTCAGCCGGTTCAAAGGCAAGGGCAACATCCTGCATACCGTTGGTTACCAGATTGATCCAGAGGATCTGGGCAGGAATAAAGGGAAGCGGCAGACCGAGCACAACAGCAGCAACAATTGAAAAGATATCAGCCACTCCGGTGGGGATTAAAAAGAAGACCACCTTGCGCAGGTTGTCAAAGACGATCCGCCCTTCCTTGATTGCACTGAAGATACTGGCAAAATTATCGTCTGCCAACACCATGTCCGATGCCTCACGGGCCACATCAGTGCCGGTAATGCCCATGGCAATGCCGATATGGGCGCTTTTCAGAGCGGGCGCATCATTGACGCCATCGCCGGTCATGGCAACGATCTCTCCCTTGCGGACCAGCTGCTGGGTAATGCGCAGTTTATGCTGGGGCGAAACCCTGGCAAATACTGCCACATCTCCCACGAGAGAGAACAGTTCGTCATCGCTCATCACTTCAAGTTCGCTGCCGGTCAGCACCCGTGACGAATGATCGGCAATACCCAGCTCCCGTGCAATGGCCAGCGCGGTTACGCCGTGGTCGCCGGTAATCATCACCACCCTGGCGCCAGCCCGTTTGCAGCCTTTTATCGCCTCAATTGCCTCAGGACGTGGCGGATCAAGCATCCCCTGCAGACCGGCAAAGCTGAATCCCGTCTTTATCTCATCGACCGTCAGCTTTTCCTGCTCTTCGGCAGACTCCTTCCACGCCAGGGCCAGTACCCTCATACCTTGCGCGGCGTAGGCAGAAGCCTGTTCAAGCAGTTCTGAATGCTCTTCTGCGGTCAGGTCGCATATATCCATCAGGCGTTCAGGTGCTCCCTTGACAAAGATCAGGCTCTTGTCTTGCTGCCGATGCAGGGTGGCCATCCAGGCCCGTTCAGATTCAAAGGGGATCAGATCGTGACGGGGCAGTAACTCCTGTTCTGCCTCAGGCAGAAGACCGCCCTTCATGGCGCTTACAATCAGGGCAGCCTCGGTGGGGTCGCCATCAACCTGCCAGGTTTCCTCCTTCTGATACAGGTCGGATTCATTGCAGAGCAGCCCGATCTGTAGCAGTCGCTGCAGTGCTTTATCCGGTTTAACCGGCACACCGGCATACTGCAGCGTTCCTTCCGGCGCATAGCCGCTACCGGTTACTTCGTAATCGCGCTGTCCATCAAACAACCGGGTTACCGTCATTTCATTTTTGGTCAGGGTGCCGGTCTTATCAGAACAGATGATGGTGGTACTGCCCAGGGTTTCCACTGCAGGAAGCTTGCGGATAATGGCATTCTGGCGTGCCATGCGGGAAACGCCCACAGCAAGGGTAATGGTGACCACAATCGGCAATCCTTCAGGAATGGCACCCACTGCTGCGGCAACCGCCGTCAGAAACATCTCCTTGACACTGTTGCCCATCAACAGACCCACAAAAAACAGAATGGTTGAGGTAGCCATAACCAGAAGTCCCACGGTTCTGGCAAAACGATCAATCGTCACCTGAATCGGGGCCTTGATCTGTTTAATGGTCTGTACTTCACCGGCAATGCCGCCCAGCAGAGTCTGGTGACCAGTGGCAACAACCAGGCCTCTGGCACGGCCATTAACCACCGCCGTACCCATAAAGGCCATATTGGTCTGATCGGCAGGTACCAGATTCTCAAGCGTGACAGGATCAATGTTTTTTTCCGCCGGCAAAGATTCTCCGGTCAGTAGCGCCTCGTCTATTCGCAGTTCATTGGTCTGCAATAGTCGCAGATCTGCCGGCACCCGTACTCCTGAAGCCAACAGTACCAGATCGCCAAGCACCAGACCGGTTGCATCCACTTCCTGTTCATGGCCATCACGGATGACCCGCGCCCTGGCCACCACCAGCTGTTTCAGTGCCCGGACGCTTTCTTCAGCCTTGATTTCCTGGGTAAAACCGATGATGGCGTTGATGATCACCACCGCCAGGATAACGCCGGTATCAATATATTCATGCAGCAGAAACGTTATCACAGCCGCAATCATCAACAGATAGATCAGGGGGCTGGTGAACTGGTGCAGCAGCGTTGTCAGTCTGCTGATCTGTTCTTCCTCAGCCAACTTGTTGGGGCCATACTGTGCCAGACGTTTTTGGGCCTCCTGACTGCTCAGGCCGGTTTCGGCGCTCTGCAACGCATCCAGTACCTGCTGGTGATTCTGTTGATACCATTCCATTTGAATCCCCTTGATTCTACTGGTTCGAACCTCTGGTGCGCGCCACATCGATCCGTTTGGTAAGAAATGGATGGGTAATAAACAGATTCTGCATAACGTCACCTACTGCTCCAAAAATGCCAAAGGTTTTGCCATCTGGTCCGACAGGTAGCTGAAATATTTGAGTAATATGTATTACCTCTTGCAATTCCTGAGGCGCTGCATGACTCAAAAGTTGAATCAAAAATTATGGAGCCGAAGTGTTAACTATATAATTATAATACTGATTATATGTGGAGATATGCCAAAATAGCATGCTGATGCAGTGAAGAGTTTTCAAGCATCGCAACGGATTTTTTTCTACGTATCACTACTACGCATCCTTATGTCGATCTGAGGATTGGGTATTTTAATCCCGTGTTCATTGAAACTGGTATAGATCGAACGGTTCAGATTGCTGATCAACAGACCTTTTTTATGAATCAGGGTTGTACTCCAGGCGCGCAGTTCGTACTGTAACGCGAAATCGCCAAAGGCCATCAACCGGGTGCCGGGAGGCGGTTCCTGCAGCACATCAGGACAGTCGGTCGCCACCTGCAGCAACAGTCGTTCCACCAGTTTGATATCGCTGCCGTAGGCTACGGTGACCGGAGTCTTGAAACGTACTTTGCGGTCGTTGTGGCTCCAGTTTACAACATTCTCAGTGATGAATTTAGAGTTAGGTACGATGATGCTGATGTTGTCGTTGGTTACAACCGTGGTGCTGCGTCCACCGATCTGCATCACATCACCTTCGACCTCGCCCACCACGATCCGATCTCCCACCTTGATCGGGCGCTCAAACAGGATGATCAGGCCGCTGATGAAGTTGTTAACGATGTTTTGTAGGCCAAAACCCAAGCCGATACCGACGGCGCTGGCCAGCACATTCAGGGTGGTCAGATCGATGCCGGCGGTCTGCAGGATCACCACAAAGCCGATCACCATCACCAGGTAGCGCACAATGGAGCCGACAGCCTGGCGTGCCCCCAGTTCCATCCGGGTGCGGGTCAAGAGCCGGTCGGCGATCAGGCTACGCAGTCTGCCTGACAGGTAGAATAACAATAACAGCAGGATTACCAGCTTGAGTAGTGCCTCCAGGGTGACCGGAGCGGCTCCCAGCTGGATCAGTTTAATATCAAGGGCCGAGCGTATCTGCCCAAACATATTTTGCATGACGGCATACCTCGCTAAAATGGCCAGTAATGGGGAATCAGGAAGGTGGCCAGCAGCCAGAATATGATGTTGAGCGGCGTGCCCACCCGCAGGAAATCGGCGTAACGGAACTGCCCCGGCCCGTAGATCAGTGTGTTGGTTTGGTACCCAACCGGGGTCATGAAGCTGGCTGAGGCGGCAAAGGTTATAGCCATCAAGAGCGGCCGCGAGTCGATTCCTTGGCTTTCCGCCGCCGCAATGGCGATCGGTGCCAGTAGCGCGGCAGTGGCGTTATTGGACATCAGCTCGGTCAGGATCGAGGTGGCCAGATAGATGCCGGAGACCAGGGCCATCGGACCCAGGCTGCCCAGTGTCTCCACCATCAAATTGCCCAAGAGCCGGGCAGCGCCGGTCTTCTCCAGGCCGGTCCCCAGGGTCAAGACCCCGGCCAGCAGGAAAATTACCCGCCAGTTGATTGATCCGTAGGCCTCATCCAGAGTAATGCAGCGGGTCATCACCATCAGGATGCAGCCGATGATCGCCCCGGCCACGATCGGCACCCAGCCGGTGGCGGCTGCAATTACCACCCCGATCACAATCGCAACGGCTATCAGCATCCGGCTCTTGCGGAAGACCGGCAATGCAACCTGGGAGACCAGCACAAAGGTTTTGTCGTCACGCAGTTGTTCAAGATGGTGCTGTTCCACCTCAAACAGCAGCACGTCTCCTGCCTTAAGCGGCATCTCCTCAAGATGTTCACGCATGACCCGGTTGCGGTGCCTGATGGCTAGAGCCTGCAGACCGTAGCGGGAACGGAAACGGGCCTGTTTCAGGCTGCGACCATCCAGGGTGGAGCCGGGGGCTATCACTGCTTCTATCAGCTGCGCCTCCTCACTGAGCTGGGCACCAGTACCCTGTCTGAGAGCAATACCGCGCCGTTCCTTCAGTTTTCGGAAGTTTTCCAGATCACAGCGCACCTTGAGATGATCGCCGGCTTGTAAAAGTGTCTCCCCCGGCTCTTCCAGTCGTTTGCCTTCACGGAAGAGATCGACCCCTTTGATAACAACATCCTCGAGTAGCGGCGAGGTGGCCAGCAGCGTGCCCACTGAACGAGCCTCCGGTTCCAGAATAATCTCAATCTGATACTCGCCGCTGCCAAAGACCGTGCCCCGTTCGGAGGTCGCCCCCCGGTCAGGGATCAACCGTACCCCCATCAACAGCAGATAACAGACGCCGGTCCCAAAGAAAATAAGCCCAAGCTGGGTCGGCTCAAACATACCGATCGGGGCCAGGCCGTGGCGCTCAGCTATTGAGGATACCAGGATATTGGTGGAGGTACCCACCAGGGTGCAGACCCCGCCGAACATGGAGGCAAAAGAGAGCGGCATCAGCAGTTTCCCGGCTCCGACACCACATTCACGGGCAACCGACATAGCCACCGGCAGGAAGATTGCCACGGCGGCGGTGTTGTTAATAAAGGCGGACAGGCTGCCCACCAGCATCATCATCACGATCAGTACCAGCCAGAAGTTGATCCTGCCCAGCCTGGTCAGAATGCCGCCCACAACATTAACGGCACCGGTCTTGAACAGTCCGGCCGACAGCACGAACATAGCCCCCACCGTAACTGTTGCCGGGTTGCTGAAGCCACCGATGGCATCTTCGGCCGCGATCATGCCGGACAGCAGCATGGTGCACATGATGATCATGGCAGTCAGGTCCACCGGCAGCTTTTCAGTGGCAAACAGGATCACCGCCGAGAGGGTCAGTCCCAACACAAGGGCAATCTCAACGGTCATGATTGCATGCTCTGTTTCATGGCGGAACCTTTGTCACCCGGTGTGCCCCTTTAGCTTTGCAGAATGGACAGATGCGTGGAGTATCAGTATGGTTCTCGAGTATTGGCTCATCTCTCAAGCAGTTGGACTAGGTCAGGAAGTGCTTTGGTCATAACCGATTTAAATGCTTCCTGCAAGACAACGCGGGCCAGAAGATCCCTGTCTTTGATGTCGGTTTTTGATGAGAGCGATTGATATTCCAGTTTTCTGATCAATTCCCCGTTTTTGTAAATGTCCAACGCAATCAGAACGCGGCAGGTTGCCTTTAAATCAGCAAAGTCGGATAGTTGATTCAGCGAAATATCTACTCTGCTGATATCAATCAATTTTGTGTGGGTGTCAGGGCGTTTTGCTACCGGCAGAACAGTATAGCCAGTTCGTTTCAATTCCTGTGAAAGGGCACTCTGCGCAAGTTCAGCCGGTGACCGTGGACTGAATAACTCATCAATCTTTTTGTTTTCATCATCAGTTACCTTGCCAATAACCCATTTGACCTGTGCCGATGGTGTTAACTGATTTTCAGGAATAACAACGTACAGGTCACCACTGGCTTGTTGAGATACTGCAGCAGGAGTGTACAACATATTGACAGACCTTGCATAACGTGCACAGCCGTTGGAAAACATGACCAGTATGATAAGTGTCATTAATTTCAAATGGTTATTTTTCATATAAGCTCCTTTTTGAACTTACAAATATGGCATTCTGAAGATGTTGCCTGATTTTTGATAAATTGAGATGGTCTAGGTTTGAGAGATATCTTGGATGGTCTGAACTTATTGAGCAGCTTTCAAAGAGCCCTTAGAGTGTAGCGATTAGTGTTGTATAAACAAATGTATTTCTTTTACGAGTTTCAGGACATCAGTTTGTTCAGCCACATACCAGTCTGCCTGGCTTGTGTCATTTTTGCCAACCCGGATAGTAAAAATATCTCTACTGCCCAGAGAAAAGACATCTTCGTCCGTCAGATCATCACCTACAAATATTGCCTGTTTTCTACCGGTTTGCGTCATCAGTTCCAGCAACGCATCCCCTTTGTTTGGTGCGTCCTGGGGAACAAGATTAAGAACACATTTTCCGCCAACCACACGTGGTGGTGGAGTAAGCGTATTGATTATCTCGCGTAATCTGGTTACTGCTTGTTCTTGATTATCTGCGTGACGATAATGAACCGACAGGCTTGTGCCTTTGTCTTCAAGTAATATCCCGGTATCAGACGTTTCCAGGCGTTGCAGCAGTTGCATTTTCCAGCCCTGACTAAGTTCACTAAAGCGCGTTTCAGCCTCCTTCCACACCGATAATCCTTCAGCACCATGATTACCGATCAGGTAGTTGGGGGTGATTTTAAGAAAGCGCATTGCGTCATTCCTGCTTCTGCCTGTTATGATGGCAACCGGCAGATACCGCATAATCATCAGCAGTTCGTGCTGTAGTTCCTCTGTGACCTTGATCTTGTTCGGTTCAGAACGGATGGGTGCCAGCGTGCCGTCCAGATCAAAAGCTATCAATGTATGGGGAGTTATAAAGTGACGAAGCGCTTCAAATCCTGCTTTATTGAGGATATCTTTCATGCCATCTTTCCGATCCGTGCTGCCAGCTTCTCCCGCTGGCGCACCCGTGCTGCATCCAGCAGCATCCGGCCCGCCCAGCGATAGACGTTGAAGTCCTGCACCAGTGCCCGCATGCTGCGCATCCGTTCACGCTGTTCATATTCCGGCATGGTCAATCCCTGGTAAAGAGCATCAGCGGTCTGCTCCACATGGTAGGGGTTGACGATCAGCGCTTCATGCAGCTCATTGGCTGCTCCGGTAAACTGGCTTAACACCAGCACGCCGCGCTCATCATCCCGGGCAGCAACAAATTCCTTGGCTACCAGATTCATGCCGTCGTGCAGGCTGGTGACCATGCAGACATCGCAGGCCCGGTAAAAGCGGTTGACCTGATCTGATTCATGATGTTCTGCCTTAAGAATGATGGCCCGGTCAAAACGCTGATTGATCCGTTCAGTCAGGCTATGCACCCGTAGCTCAAAGGCATGGTATTCCTCCAGGGCAGAACGGCTGGGTGCCGCAATCTGGATAAAGCTGAACCTGCCCACCAGTTCCGGGTGCTGCTCCAGCATCCGTTCTACGGCACTGAACCGTTCCAGAATCCCCTTGGTGTAATCCATTCGATCAACACCAATGCCCAGCAGATAATCGTTCGGCAGTCCAAGCTCAGCCAGAATCTCCGATCTGGTCTGCTCAACCGGGGGCAGGGTACCCTGCCACTCCGGAGGCCACTGGATCGAGATCGGGTAGTTCTCCACCATGGTCAGTTGGCCGCCGTGGAAGATGGTGGATGATTCATGTTCAATGCGAGTCTCCAGGTAGCGGTCTACGGTTTCAAGAAAATTCTTGCAGTGGAACGGGGTGTGGAAACCGAGGATGGTACTGCCCAGCATCCCCTGCAGCAGCTCTTCACGCCAGGGGCAGATACCGAAAGATTCGGGGTTGGGCCAGGGGATATGCCAGAAGGTGATGATGGTGGCCTTGGGCAGCCGCTGCCGGATCATCTTCGGCAGCAGGGCAAAGTGGTAATCCTGCACCAGCACCACCGGGTCATCGGTGCGGGCCTCCTTGACCACGGCATCGGCAAAGCGCTGGTTGATCTTCCGATACTGCTGCCAATCACTGCTGCGGAAGATCGGCCGTACATGGGCATTGTGACAGAGCGGCCAGAACCCTTCGTTGGCAAAGCCGTAGTAGTAGCCCTGCTCCTCTTCAGCTGTCAGCCAGATCCGGCGCAGGTTGTATTCCGGATTTTTTGGCGGCACGCCCACCCGGTCATGCTTGTCAACGGTCTCGCGGTCGGCCGATCCGCTACCGTGGGCGATCCAGGTGCCGGAACAGGCCCGCATCACCGGTTCCACTGCCGTGACCAGGCCACTGGCAGGGCGGTGAACCATAATCCCTTGGTCGGTCCTGACATGGATGTAGGGTTCACGGTTTGAGACCACCAGCACCTGATCCCCGGCCAGTTGTTTGTTCAGCAGCCCGCGCAGGGCAGCCGGGTTCCAGATTGAAGTCATGTCATCGGCATGCCGCCGCTCGGTCTCCAGATTACGCATCATGGCCCGCATTTCTACCACCAATGGCTGCAGCTCTTCACCGGCCGGTTTACTGAAGGGACGCAGGATGCCCTCTCCCCGCAGCATGGCACGTACCCCCTCCATCCAGCCGCGCCAGCTCAGATGGGCCACAAATACGGTAATTAATGAGACAACTATCCCCATTACCACAAACAGGATGATCACGTACTTGCGTGTGTCGGCACTGCGGCGCTCCACAAAGCTCATGTCGTGCACCAGCACCAGGGAGCCGATTTCCGCATTTTCGAAGTGTAAAGGTGTCCTGACTACATGTACCGGTCCTTGCGGCAGTTTGATTATATGATCGTTAGTTGTTGCAACCGGCTGTTCAGGGCTGCAGGAGATCTGTTTGGGAAAGGCGCTGGTACGGTAGAGAAGTTTGCTGTCGTTACCGCAAACCCCCAGGGCCAGCAACCGTTCATCTTGTGTTGCCTTCTGCAACAGGGCAGTGATGCGCGTGCGTTCCTTGAGAACAACCAGTTCAGCAAGCGGATCCTGCAGGGTGCTGCTGACCAGGCTCGAACGGATATCAAGGTCGCGTGAAAACCATTTCAAGGCCAGTTGATCAACCAGAGGCACCACGGCGTAGGCCAATAGTGCCAGCGCAATTGCCAGCGGAATGACAAAGCGCAGAGAGAGATGGAGCGAGCGGAACGAAAATTTTGACCTGTGATGATTCATTCAGCCTCCATATTGAGCAGTTCGGATTGTTTGAAATTGCCCACCTGATTGAGTTTGCATGGCATCCTTCAATACGGTCTTCAATACGGTCGAACCTGTACTACTGCTTTTTTGATTGCATTTTAATAGCTTTTTTAGGTTTTCCTCTGGTTTTAGTTGTAGATTTTCTTGTTTTGCCCTTCTTTTTCCTGGATTTTGATATTTTTTTCTTGTGTTTTTTTAGGTTTTGCACCCTGTTTTCAGCCTTAAGCTGCATTAACAGGCTGCGCACCTCAGGGGCCTTTGGGTCTATCTTTCGCGCTGATTCAAGGGCTGTTTTTGCTTCTGCCTTTTTTCCAGCTTTAAGCAGAACCCGACCAAGAGCTCGATATGCTTTGGCTGAAGACTTTAAGTCTAAAGATCGTTTGTAGGCATCAAGCGCCTCTTGGAACATACGCCGATATTCATAAATTAATCCCAGGCGGTAAGGATGATCTGGATTGTTAGCGTCCCTTCCTTGCTGCTTTTCCAGAAAAGAAGTAAGGCCTTCATATTTCTTCTGTTTAACATAGACAAATATGATCCCGTTAAGTGCGACCTCATCGTCGGGCTGTTTTTCGAGTATAGCAGAATAGGCTGTTTCAGCTTCATGGTAATGACCAAGTTGTCTGAGCAGCAAAGCATACTCACGCTGAATTTCTATATTACCATCATCAAGATTAATTGCTTGCCTGTATACCTCAAGAGCTTTATCGAATTGCTTGTCTTTTACATAGGCGCGGGAAAGCTTGTATAAGAGAATCGGGCTGTTAGGTGAAGCTTCGTGTAATATCAGGTACTCGTTAATCGCTTTTTTGAATTCTCCCCGTATTATATAGATGTCTGCTCGTCTTCGACGAGCCCCGCTGTGGATTGGATCAATTGTCATTGCGGCATTGTATTCATTTAAAGCCGTATCAATATTGCCTTGACGCTCCAGCAATACTCCTAAGACATAGTGGATTCGCGCTGAAGTTGACGTGCTTTTTTTAAGATATGTCCTGAATGTTGCCAATGCCTCTTCGTCTTCTCCGGCTGAAAAATACGCTTCACCAAGCTTTTGATAAACCAGCTGGTTGTCGGGACTAAGATGTAAGGCTTCCTGATAGGCTGAAATCGCGGTGCTGTAATCTCCTGACAAGTAGGCAGTGTCAGCTTTTAACAAGAGCTGATTATAGCGAACAATCCTGTCGCCAGCAGTTTGTCCTTCTCTTGAACCCTGAGTAGTTCGTGAGTTAGATGGGGTGTTTATTAGAATACGATCGGGGTTGCTGTGCTGAGATTGTAATCTGGAAGTCTCCATGGGAGCGATATCCTGGGCGGAGACAGTCTCTCCGCCCAGGTACATTAGCGCCAATATGAATATGACTGCATTTGCAGTTTTGAATGATTGTAACATGTCACTTTACGATAACGAACTCAGCACGACGATTTTTCGACCATGCAGTTTCGTCACTTCCTTGCATTGCAGGCTTTTCTTTGCCAAAGCTTACTGTAGAGATTCTGTCCTGTTTAACCCCCAGTGTAATCAGATACGTTGCAACAGCTTTTGCCCGACGGTCGCCCAGAGCCAAGTTATATTCATCCGACCCTCTCTCATCGCAGTGCCCTTCTATTTTGATTTTTGTGTCAACAAGATCCTTCATCAGCGCCTGCGCATTTTTTGTGAGCATATCGCGGCTGTCTTGTCTCAAGTCCGAACGGTCAAAATCGAAATACACAGTCTGCAGTGATACGGCGGCTGACGCTTTAGCTGTACTGTTCTGAAGTTGGCCTGTCGGCTTTACAGGCTCTGACTTTGGAACAGCCGGTAGCTGTTGCTGCGCTGTCTGTTGCTGTAAAGTCTGTTGTTGAGCCATCGGCTCATCTTTTTTGACAACTTCTTCTTTGGCACAGCCGGATACAATGATTACATTTATGGCAAGGATTACTGCAAAACTACGGGTAACATTTTTCATTTGGTTACACTCCTCTGGTTTCTTTTGGTTGCGTTGCTTTTGGTTACGTTGCTGTAAGTGGCTAATGATATGATTTTTCTGTCATACTGACGATATGGTGACACGGCAAAAGCGTTAGTGAGTAAAGGCTAAGACATATGGATACATTTAGAGTACTGCTCGGCTGAACAGTCTCTTTCCTGCTCCTGATGACGGGTTTGCCTCACTTGCTGCTTTACATGAACTCGCAATATCATGCGCTGTGGCGCTAGGACACTAGAGCATACCGAACAGTAATGCTGGTGCATGCCGGGCATGCTTCGCATTAATGGTCAGATCAGTCTGATCCGTCTATGCTTGGAATGTTTGGGTAGGTGATGCGCGGGAGGGCAGTAAAGCTTCTAAAGAAGGGGAGTTGATATACGTAGTTTTGTGAGACGGGAGGCTGCAACTGCCGGGTTCACAGGCAGCACTCAAAGGTTTTGGTGTATGTGTCCAGGGTACATCGGGCTGTTTAGGTGAAACAACCGTGGCTGTTTTAAGATGCTTGAGCGCCTGGGTGGGGGACTCAATGAGGGCTTTTCGTGCAGGCCGGGGCAGTGAGCTTTTCTTGATCTTGGGGGGACGTGCACCTAAAAGTGCAAGCGATATGAATAGAATGACAGCAAAAAACAGCGCCCAGTTTCTACTGACACTCATTATACAAGGTTTATCCAAATTAAACGTACTACCCATGCGCACATTGATACAGGGTGTTGTAAAAAAATGCAAGTTTGCGGTGGTCCTGTAAATAATTTTGTGTAAATGGTTTTGAACTGCCTGCCAAAACGATTGCCGATCTGTACAAACAGCGCAGGCAGGTAAAGCTTTTCTTCAAATGGATCAAGCAGAACTTGAGAATCAAAACCTTCTACGGCACTTCAGAAAACGCCGTGAAGACTCAAATCTGGATAGCGGTCAGTGTCTACCCGGTGAATTCAAATTGCAAGTGCACCACTGAAAGCTTGTGAGAATATTTCAGTGGGTGTCCGATAGCCGAGGCACTTTCTTGGCCTGTTGTTAAGTCGTTCTGCTGCTCGGTGAGTTGCTTTTTCCGT
>Ga0209749_1000203_pt1 | contig 95948 bp, 92 predicted proteins | sample EPASupsiteSAE347_FD_187267 | JGI IMG/M metagenome (GOLD analysis project Ga0209749, IMG submission 187267) | Bioremediated contaminated groundwater from EPA Superfund site, New Mexico - Sample SAE3-47 (SPAdes) (version 2) | ecosystem: Environmental > Aquatic > Deep subsurface > Groundwater >... | reverse complement strand
AAGAATCCAAGCGGGAAGCTGACCACAACCAGTCCGATAACCGTCCCGGAGAGGAGCATGATAAGGCCGGTCCTGCCTTTTCTTTTTTCCATGTGTTGCTGTCCTGTCTATTTGTTGACTACCAGATTACCCGTTGTCTCCAATATCTTTATACCCTCCGTGGATCTGAGATATTCCAAGAATTTACGGACGGGTGGAGAAATTTTGGCGGCTGTTACAATCAGAAAGGGCTTAACAAGCGTGTAGGAACCATCGGCAAGATTCTTCGTGCTCGGTGTTACGCCATTGTATGAGAATACCTTTAATGCACGCTTTTCATTGATAATCTGAGCCAAGGTGGAAAGCCCTAAGCTGCCGGGAGTCTTTTCCAGAATATCAGCGTTCTCCTGATCGGTCAATGCTATTACCATTCCGGGGCGGGCTGAAGCAGCTTCAACCGCTTTGTTCATTTCGGGAGATATCCTTTTCGCTATCATGGTATCAGTCTCCCCAACGGGCCGGAGTATTAAGCGAATTCTGGCGCCGCCCGGCCATGCCTGCGTCTCGCCTTTATAGATTTTTATAATCTCATCGGTGGTTAGGTTCGATACCTTCGTATCTTTTCTTGAGACAAAAACGAACGGGGTTCGTGCATATTCAACAGCAGACAAGGCGGATTTCTTCTCTTCGTCGTTTAAAGCCCTGCTCGATACGGCAATGTCTATGGCATTTTTGGAGACAGCTTTTATTCCACCGCTGCTTCCAAGGCTCGGCAATACCCTGACCTTCTGGCCGGGGTGTGATTTTTCAAACGCCTCTGCGAGTATTTTCATCGACCCGAGGGCGCTGCCGACCCCTCCGATTTTTATCGGCTCATCTGCTGAAACTGTGGGCGGCATGGCAAGACTGAGGAGGGCGATGGCCAGAACAAGAATTATCTTTCTAAATTCCAGCAGTATCACTGCGGGTCTATGCGAACAACTATAATCTTTTTCATAAGTTGTCAGATATAGGTAGCTGTTAATCATCATAAAGCTTCCGTATGGTACTATTCAATTATAGCAAAGTAAAATAATAATTCAATTAATGATTAGTTATTCCCGGAAGAGATGTTGTATATAAAAAGGATGTACAAAAACAGCACCTCGTCCTGAGGTTAACCTGCATGTTAATAATTGCCAAGGTTAAATCAGCTTTTAGTTGACTCTTTTTTTATCTGTTGCTATAGAATGTTTATAATAAACCGCCGGATCATTATCGTCATCTTCATTATCAGCAGCATTTTCATGTTCAGGTGGTTTGAGAAGAAATTACTTTAGTGACTGAGAGGTGTTTAATGAAAGGAAAAGATAGACTTGTGGTTATTGGCGGTGTTGCGGCTGGAATGAGCGCAGCGAGCAGTTATAAACGGATAAAACCTGATGCCGAGGTTCTTGTGCTCGAGAGGGATTACTTCATATCTTATGGCGCCTGTAGTCTCCCATATTATATATCTGATGTTGTGAAAGACTTTAACCAGCTTATTTCGCTTACACCAAAAGTTGCCGAAGAAGAGCGCAATATAAGGGTTCTGCTTCGCCACGAAGCAATCGGGATCGATTTTAATAAAAAAGAGGTCAATGTAAAAGACCTTGAAAAGGGCACTGAAACATCTATCTCCTATGACAAACTGGTAATTGCAACAGGCGGCCTGCCGGTTGTTCCGCCTCTTCCAGGCATCGATCTGCAGCATATCTTTACCATCAGGACACTTGTTGACGGCATAGAGATCAAAAAGTTTATCGATGACTGGGGCTCATTCCAAGTTTGTGTCGGATCACCCGAATGCCTGTATATCAACCGTTTCGGGACTGAAAGGCGGGCTATGAAGGCAGTTATCGTCGGCGGAGGATATATAGGAATGGAGATGTGTGAATCCCTCCGCAGGAGAAATATCGATACAAAGGTCATTGAAAAACTTGACAGGGTTCTGGGCACAATGAGCACAAGTATTACCGGAATAGTGGAGGAAAAGATAAAGGCCGAAGGAGTAAAACTTTACAAGGAAACGTCGGTGGAGAGATTTTCAGGAAAAAGAGGGATCGTTGAAAGAGTGATCACAGATAAAGGAGAATTTGAAGCTGACCTTGTGCTGTTGTCCATTGGCGCCCGCCCCAATACCAAACTTGCCGGAGATGCAGGGATTGAACTTGGTGCGAACGGGGCGATAAAGATTGATGAATACCTCCGCACGAATATACCGGATGTCTATGCTGCCGGTGATTGTGCCGAAGCCGTACATAATGTGACAGGAAAAAAGGTTTATATCCCCCTTGGCACCACTGCGAATAAGCAGGGAAGGATTGCCGGCGAGAATGCAGCAGGACTGAACCGTACCTTTGAAGGGGTAGTGGGGACAGCGATAACAAAGATTTTTGACCTGGAAGTTGCCCGTACAGGCCTCACGCCTGTAGAGGCGCAACGGGAAGGATATAATTTCATCGTTTCTACGGTGAAGGGAAAATCGAGAAGCAGCGCCTACCCCTTGGGAAAACCCATCACTGTTACATATGTGGTGGATAAAGACACGGGAAGGCTCCTGGGCGCTCAAATGGCAGGAGAGGAAGGTGTGGCACACAGAATAGATACGCTTGCTGCGTGTCTGTACGGGAAGATGACCGTCGAAAACGTGTCAAGGCTTGACCTTGGCTATGCCCCACCTTTCGCAACGGTATGGGACCCCATTCTTGTTGCAGCCAATGTGGCGCTTAAAAAACTGCGGAAGGGCGCTTAATCCGGATACATCATTATAAACGGTGTCGGGTTGGTTGTTCGAGACTAACCTCGCAATTAAACCGCCCTGAGAAAACCGTCGTGAGGCAAGGTTCTAACTTCTATTTTTTTATACAAACAGATGATCAAGCATGCGTTTGAGCATAGGGGTTCCCTTTACCTCTGTCTCAAAAAGAGGAACGGTAGCCCTTACCCTGTCTCCGAAGATATCCCAGATTTCCTGCATGTGGTCGTCCTGCATCTTCACACGGTGACGAACAAATTCGGCTGCATTTTCACCCACCTGGTCTTTCTGGATGATCCCGTTAACTACCACGCCGCCTACCGGAATGCCGAATTCGTAAAACCAGTTGATAAACCTCGTGATAACGGCTATGGGAAGACTCTCCGGGAGTGTGGCAAAGAAAAAAGCCGTAAGGTTGTTGTCTGTAAGAAGGCCCTGGGCCTTTGCCATCCTGTCTTTAAACCCCAACAGGTAGTTCATCAGGGGGTCTTCCTCGTTTTTCTTCGAAAAAGAGAGCAGTTCCTTTAAGGATGTTGCCTCTTCCCTGCTCTTAAGCATCTTTTCAACCCAGAGAGAATATACCTTGGACATGCCGAGGAGCCGCCGTGCATTTGCCGTAGGGGCAGTATCAAAAACATAGAAATCGTATTCATCTTTGAACATGATATCCGTCATGTTTTCGAACATGGCCGATTCTTCAAAGGCAGGATTCATAGTGGCGGATTCAATGAAGTCATCGGCTTTAGTTGTGAGGTCGGCAAATTTGAGAAACCAGTTTATCTTTTCGCGGATATCCTGTTTTGACCGTTCAATCGTATCCTTTGTGTCGATCTCAAAGGCGTAACAGAGTGATTCATCACATACGGTAACGGCTTTGCCGAATACGTCCTGCCCGTAAAGGTTGGAAAGACTGTGGACGGGGTTGGTGGAGGCAAGAAGCGTCTTTTTCCCCTGTTTTGCAGCCCATAATGCTGCTGCTCCGGCGAGTACGGTCTTTCCTACCCCTCCTTTTCCGCCGAAAAATATATACTTAAGGCTGGGGTGGTCTTTCATATATTGGGTCATACTGGTAGTAATCTGATTCATCGCGGAACTCCTTGGCTCACAATTATTTACATGTCGCCAAACATGCTGGTTGCCAGTTTTTCTATCATCTCAAGCCCCGTTACGTCCCTGTCCATTTCGGGAACATAAGCAAGGATATCGTCTTTGAAGGTCTCATCAATGATCTTCAGGTATTTTTCCTGCATGACAAGACGGTTTTTCAGATATTCGGGGATCTCCTGCTGTTTCAAAGTCTCGGGCAAAACCCTGTTTACCACATAACCGCTCAAGGGAACGTCAAATTTTGCAAACAGCTCTGCAGCCTTTATCGTATCGGTAATAATCATCTGCTCTGCTGTGATAACAAAAAAGAATGCCGTTTTCTCTTTATCAGTAAGAATGCCGGAAGACTTATTTATTCTCTCCTTAATGTAAAGGAGTTCATTGAGTATGGCATCCTCGTCGATCTCTTTATCCCTGCGCATGACAGCTGCAACCTGGTCGTATTCCCTCATTTGCTGGCGAAGGTTTGTTATTTTATCGATCCATTCGTCATATACAGAGGCCATACTCAGGTAATAGAGCGCATGTCCCAAGGGAACGAGGTCGTAGATGTAATAGTCGTAACCACCTTTTACCACAATATCCACTACTTCATCGAAGATGGCGCTTTCTTCCATGGCCGGTTCAGCCGCTGCCGCCTGGATATAGCTCTCGATCTCCTCGGGGATTTTATCCATACCATACATGTCGAGAATCTTTTGTCTGATCTCCTGCTGGTATTCTTTTACCCGGCGATCAGCATCAATCTCCTGGGCATAGAGGTTCGGCATAATTTCTGTTGGTCCCTTACCAAAAATATCCCTCTTGAATATATCGCTTAATGATGCCTGTGGGTCTACGGAAAAGACAAGAACACGCTTTCCCTTTTTTGCCAGATAATAGGCTGTCGCTGCCGAAAAGGTTGTTTTTCCCAGCCCTCCCTTGCCGCCGAACATAATATAGCGCCTGTCAGGATATTGCTCAAATATTTTTGTCAGTGAAATAGGAACCACCCCCTTGTAGGAATTTGAAATTTGAAATTTGAAATTTGAAATTTTTGTTCATGCCAGTGCGTCTGTTAAATCTTTTTCCCTCAGCATCCTCCTTTTCCAGGTAGAAATCTGGGGAACTACGTAAGGCAACAACCGTAAAGAATAGTACGGCGGAAGAATTGGAACACCCAGCATATCCCCCATTGTGATAAGGATGAAGAGGTGTTCCATGCTTGCCCTCGACTTTAAAGCAAACCTTGCCGAATCATGGGCGGCAACCCCGTATATGAATTCTTTAATCGCCTGAAAAAAACCGGCCTTTTGCTTTTCTTCATCTCCCATAATGCTTACTCCTTATTATGTTTATTTTCAGTTTTTCCAAATTACTTAATTACCTGCCTTTCTATGCTTTCGCTGCTGCAGCAGCCTGGCTTTTTATTGTCCTGAACCGGTTAAACGCCTTGAATCCTTCCCAACCCAGCACAAGTGCAGCGATAACGAGAAAGAACCCGACAAGGCCCATCAGGGTATTTCCGATAAGATCCTGACCCTTCACGGCGCCGGAAAGAACCTTCTGAAGAAGGCTGTAGGATGTAAATAGCAAAGCTGCTATGGTAGTAATAAACATAAAGATCATGGGCCAAAACGTCCATGCAGCAGGTTTTCCTTCGGACATCAGCCATGCAGTCATAAGCAATAAAGCGAGGGAAGCCATCAACTGGTTTGCCCCTCCGAATAGTACCCACAGGTACTGCCACCACCCGGTCAGAACAAGTGCCATACCAAGTATGCAGGCAATGAATGTTCCCACGTGGGCATTTCTGAATACGGGGCTTATATCACTTAAAAGTTCAGATGTGGCAACCCGCATGAATCTGATAACAAGTTGCATAATCGTAATGGCAAGAACAACCATCATGACGCTGCCGTAAGAACGACCCAGATTGGCAGGAAGCCCGAGAGCCCCCAGGAATTTCGCAACCCCTCCTGCGAAGATACCGCCCGGGCCTTTAACGATTGCAGCTCCATATTCGGCAGGCGAGGCATAGATTGTGCCGGCAATAATTAATGCAAATAAGGCGAGCATCATCTCCACAAACATGACCCCTGCGCCGACAGGCCGTGCATCTATCTCGTTTTCCAATTGCCTGGCTGTTCCGGAGCTTGACACGATGCTATGCCAACCGGATATGGCGCCGCATGCAATTGTGACAAACATGATGGGCCATATAGGGCCAATCTTGATAGAAAAACTTGTATAAGCAGGAAGAGTAAAGTTAGGATGAATGATAAAAACGCCGACAATCCCGAAAAAAAGCCCAAGAAAAACGATATATGATGCAACATAATTAATGGGAAGTGCAAAACGCCAGATGGGTAGAACCGCCGCAAAATAGCAGAAGACAAATGCTGCGAGTGTCCATACAACCCTGCTGTTGGAAAGATCTGTACCGAGGATCTTATCGGAAGGTAAAACAGTTCCGAGCCAAATGCCGATGAGGGAAATGACTACAGTAACGATAGTCGTTAGGATGATATCCTTTTTCCACCTGTAAATCATCTGGCCTGCAAGGACACCGCCTATGGTGAGAAGTAACCATGCCATAGGGGCTGCCTTCAATGCAATGGCTGTGCTGACAACGACATTTCCAAATGCCCCTGCAATGAGAAGCAGGTAAAAATAAATAAAAGAAAGGAGGATGACCCTCGCCCGTGGTGATATGAGCTTATGACTCAATCCGCCAAAAGAGGCGCCCTCATTACGCATGGCAATCACGGCACTCGAATAGTCCTGTACCCAGCCTATAAACAAGGCCCCGCCGAGTATCCATACCAGTGCAGGAAGCCATCCCCACTGGATCGCAATGATCGGCCCTATGATTGGCGCTGCGCCGGCAATTGATTTAAACTGGTAGCCGAAAAGGATGTTTTTACTCGTTGGCATAAACTCTACCCCATCCATATACATCTTTGCCGGGGTAACCCTCTTGGGGTCAGACTTGATGACTTTTTGATCTATATGTTTTGCATAAAAACGATACCCGATAAAAGCGACAATAAAACCTAAAACGAGAACAAATATTGCGTTCATGTTTTACCCCCTTCGTTCAGGATTTCAAAAAACAGTTCATAAGCTACGCTTTCAACTTTACGAAAACTGTATACATATTTTATAATTTCTATATTTCTATATTTTGTGCGATTATATTGTCAACTAAAATGTTGTTTTTACAGAGAGAAAAAGAACATTTCCCGGCGCCGCATTGTCTAAACCTCTGGTTGAAAAAATCGTTCATATCGTGTATCTTAAAACGTTGCACATGAGGAAATTATGAAAAAAATTAACTATTACAGCACAAACAATCCGGGTGAAAGGGTTGGTTTTGAGACAGCCCTTTTAAAAGGAATGGCCTCAGACTATGGTTTGTATATGGTTGCACGAAATGAAGTTCCGGTATTGGATTCAGAGACAATAAAAAACATGCGCGCCATGTCTTATGCTGAAATAGCCTTTGAGGTTTTGTTTCCTTATCTCTGGGCAGAGATACCGGCGGAGCAATTGAGGTTGCTTCTCAACGATGCATACAGGGAAGATAAAATACCAACTTTAGTGCAGCATGTTATAGGCGATACCCACATCATGTGGCTCACGCATGGGCCGACATACTCCTTTAAGGACTATGCAGCCCGCTTTTTCGGAAGGTCGCTCAATTATTTTCTCGGTAAGAGGGGCCTGCGGAGGGTTGTTGTTGTGGCAACGAGCGGGGATACCGGCGGTGCTGTAGCCGATGCCCTCTTCGGCCTGAATAGCATTGATAATATTGTATTCTTCCCTAAAGGGTCTATAAATGAAGGCCAGAGGAGGCAGATGACGACCCTTGGCGGCAATATTTATGCCTTTGAGGTGAATGGCGATTTTGATGTCTGCCAGGCCCTGGCAAAGAATATCCTCGGAGATACCCAGTTTGCCCGTGAGATTTTTGGAGACCCTGAGCGCTTTACCTCTGCCAATTCAATCAGCCTTGGGAGGCTGTTGCCGCAAGCTGTATACCCTTTTTATGCCTATTCAAGACTTACTGATGAAAAGGTTGGAGAATTTATTGCCAGTGTGCCTTCCGGAAATTTCGGCGATATGATGGGAACAGTCGTTGCAAGACAGATGGGTCTTCCAGTAAAGAAGATCGTATGTGGTGTGAACGAGAATACGGAATTCCCTGATTTTCTTTCAAGCGGTGAATATGTGGTAAAATCTTCAATTAAATCACCCTCCTCCGCCATGATTGTCTCCCACCCAAGCAATCTTTCCCGGTTAATAGATTTCTACGGAGGACATCTCTACGATGAGAGGGACCCTTCAACCGGACAGGTAGTAAGGCCCGGTATTATTGATAAAATGCCTGACATGGAGAACATGAGAAGGGATATCTTTTCAATAGGGATTAATAATCCACTCCATTACGAAACGATGAAATCTGTCTACGAAACGTATGGGGTAATCCTTGATCCCCACGGTGCTGTGGGCTGGAAATCGCTGGAGATATTCTTAAACGGGCATCATGACCAGCCTGCGGCAATCTATGAGACTGCCGACCCCGGTAAATTCCCGGAAGATGTTGAAAAGGCAATCGGCATTATACCGGAACTGCCTCCCGGCATGAAAATACAGGCGACTCTGAAGGAAAGGGTTTACTGCATTGAGGCCAATCCGGAATATACATCGCAAGGATTGCAACTGAGTAATGGTCAGATTGAAGAGGGTAAGGCGAAGATAAGGGAGATTTGGAAAAACAGAAGATGAGAAGGGTGGAGGGCAGGAGGGGCGCCAATATCCTGATAATCGACTCGAGGAGTAAGTTCGAATATAAGGAAGGTTACATCCCGAAGGCAATTTATATCCCACAGGAACGATTCTATATGATCCAAAGTTTTCTGCCGAAAGAAAAAAATATACCCTTGGTATTTTATTGCAAGGGATATGGCTGAAGACCCGGCCTGTACACTGCGGCAGCAGCGAAACAGCTTGGATATACAAACATTCAGACCTTCCTGCATGTTTCCCTGAGTGGTTAAAAAAGGGCTACCCTGTGGAGAAGTAATGTTTTCATCTTTTTAACTTTTAAAACGAAACTATTTTTATTTAAATTATTATCATTGACAATTAATAAATAGCTATATATGCTCATACAAATAGAAACTATTTTTATTTAAAATCACAGTCAAGGCACATGGATTTCTGCTCAACACTGAGAACATTAAAATTGAAAGTTACTCCGAAGAGGCTCGCCATACTGGAGATGCTGGCGGACGAATCTGCATACCTCAGCCCTGAAGATGTATGGAACAGGCTGAAGGGACAGTTTAAGAACATCGGTCTTCCGACTGTTTACCGGAATCTCGAAGAGTTATCAAACGGGGGGGTTATCATCAAGGTGATCCATCCTGACCGCAAACTCTATTACTTTTATTGCCGGAACACAGGCCACCACCATCACTTTGTCTGTGTTTCATGCCGTAAGGTGGAGGATATCCGGTTCTGCGGGATGAAAGAAATAGAGGACGAGATAGAAAATATCTTGAAAGGACATGCCGTGTCACATTTACTGCAAGTTTACGGGTTTTGCAGCAAGTGTCTGGAAGACAAGGCAATATCGGTATGAGGAGGGTGCTATGAAGATCAGGGCACTTTTGTGCATATTATGTGCTGTTGCAGTGATGTCCTTTATCGTTTCAGGATGCCAGAAAAAGGAGCATACACCAGCGGAACAGCAAAGGCTTCAGGTCATTACGACCCTTTTTCCTGTTTATGATTTTACGAGAAATGTGGCAGGAGACAAAGCAAATATCACCCTTCTTCTCCCTCCAGGCGTCGAAGCCCACAGTTTTGAGCCTAAACCAGGCGATATCCTCAGAATAAATTCAGCCGGTCTGTTGATTTATACGGGAAAATATATGGAACCCTGGATTGAAAACGTCTTGAAAGGTATTGACAACAAGAATCTTCTTGTTGTGGATGCCGGCAGAGGGATTGCCTTCCGCGAAAGCGGAGCGGATATTGATGAACATGGGCACAAAAAGGAAGAAAAGCAAAAACACGAGCATGGAAAGTTAGACCCCCATATATGGCTCGATATGACAAATGCGCAAAAAATGGTAGATAATATCCTTGATGGGCTGATACAGAAGGATCCGGCGAACAGGGATTACTATATAAAAAATGCAGAAACATACAAGGTAAAACTGGATGAGATCGATAAGAAATACAGGGATGCCCTTGTGTCATGCAAAAAGAAGGTTTTTGTCCATGGTGGCCATTTCGCCTTCGGCTATCTTGCAAAACGGTATGACCTGCAGTATATGGCTGCCTATAAAGGGTCGCCGGATGCAGAGCCAACGCCAAGACGCATTACCGAACTTAAGAAAAGGTTGAAGACAAACAATATAAGGTATATATATTACGAAGAACTAATTACCCCCAGGGTTGCAGAGGTTGTATCGAAGGAGACGGGCGCTGTTTTGCTCAAGATTCATGGCGCTCACAACGTGAGCAAAGAGGAGATGGACAAGGGAATTACATTTCTGAGCATTATGGAAGACAATCTCGAAAGTTTGAAAAAAGGACTTGAATGCCCTTAAACATTATTTCCGCTGAAAAACTCTGTTTCCAGTATAATTCCGTAGAGGTTCTGTCTGACATCTCGTTTAATCTTGAGGCCGGCGATTACCTTGGAATTGTAGGCCCCAACGGTTCGGGCAAAACAACATTGATAAAACTGATCCTCGGCTTTTTCAAGCCAAGCAAAGGCGGGATATCGTTATTCGGGTCGAACCCACTCGGTTTTGGAGACTGGTATAAGGTTGGCTATTTACCACAAAAAATAAGTTCCTTTAATCCACATTTTCCGGCTACCGTAAAAGAGATTGTTTCGCTGGGACTGCTTTCAAAAAAGAAATACCCGAAAAAAATCAATAAATCAGATGATCAGGCCGTTAATAGCGCCCTTTCGCTAATGGATATATCAAGCATCAGGGATGAGCTTATCGGTAAACTTTCCGGCGGGCAGCAGCAAAGGGTTCTTATCGCCAAAGCCATGGCCTGTGAACCGGAACTGCTCATACTTGATGAACCGACAACGGCCCTTGACCCTGAAACAAGAGAGAAGTTTTTCAGTATTCTGACAACTCTCAATGAGCAGAAAAAGATTACTATCGTTATTATTACACATGATATCGGAACAATTGGAAAATATGCGTCCAAACTCCTCTATCTCGACAAGAAAGCAGTTTTTTACGGGAGTTTTGATGCATTCTGCGCTTCCAATGAAATGTCGGGTTATTTTGGTGAATATTCACAGCACCTTATATGCCACAGACACGATGATAAGGCAGTTTATAGCTGATAGTTCACGGCAAAGGCAGATGCCGGACAAAAATCTATGTTTCTTCAGTTTCCCTGGTTTTTCGTGTTTGTCTAGTTATAGAACAAAAGAAACTAAAGAAACCTGAGAAACAATATTAACTGATGGCAAAATACATTTTAGATTTTCCTATGAGCAATGAGCTAATAAGCAGATAATAATGGACATATTTGATCTCCTCAGTCATGGTTTCATTCAGAGGGCATTTATTGCGGGCTCATTCATCGCAATCCTTTGCTCAACGCTGGGGGTATTTCTTGTCCTGAGACGTCTTTCATTGATCGGCGACGGTCTTGCCCATGTAACATTCGGGGGTGTTGCCATAGGACTGCTTCTGAAGCTTTATCCCGTTTATATAGCTATACCCATTGTAATGGCAAGTTCCATCGGGATACTCAAACTGATAGCAAAGGCTCGTCTTTACGGGGATTCTGCCATCGGCATTGTGTCTTCCATCGGCATTGCCGTGGGTGTTATTCTTGCAAGCGCTGCCGGTGGTTTTAATGTGGACCTCTTCAGTTACCTCTTTGGAAATATTCTATCCATCAGCACCACGGAAGTACTTATTTCCATTGCACTTTCCATAGTACTCCTTACTGTAATCCTCTGTTATTATCATGAACTTCTCTCGGTAACTTTTGATGAAGAATCAGCCAGAGTGTCCGGAATAAAAACAGAGAGAATTAATATGATGCTTGTACTTCTCACTGCTGTCACAGTTGTCCTTGCCATGAAAATGGTGGGGGTTATGCTCATATCGGCGCTACTTGTGCTTCCGCCGGTAACAGCCTTGCAAATGGCAAAGGGTTTTAAATTAACAATTGTAATATCTGCTGCTGCGGGTGTCCTCTCAGTCGTTCTGGGGATATTCACCTCCTTTGTCATGGATTTGCCTGCAGGGGCAATCATTGTCATAATAAACTTCCTCTTTTTTATCTCAACACTTGTATATAAAAGTGTAGTAAAAAGCAAATAATTCTCATGTTATTAGCATTTAGCTACCAGCAAAATCTTTTTACCTAACGGCTAACGGCTAAAAGCTATCAGTTAAAAAGCTCTGCCTATATTGACAACCCCCCGCAGGGGCATTATATTTAGGTAAAATTAATTACATTGGGGAGGATACAAATATGGCTAAAAAAGTGATAGGGATTGATCTTGGCACTACAAACTCTGTTGTAGCAATAATGGAGGGCGGAGAGCCTAAAATTATCATAAATGAGGAAGGAAGCAGGTTGACGCCAAGCGTTGTTGCTTTTACCAAAGACGGCGAGGTACTGGTTGGCCAGACTGCAAAAAGGCAGGCTATTACAAACCCTGAAAACACAATATTTTCCATAAAAAGGTTTGTGGGAAGGAGATTCAGCGAGGTGCAGGGAGAGATTAAAACCGTCCCATATAAGGTTGTAGCGGACCAGGAAGGAAACGTGAGGGTTGAGGTCAGGGGCAAGCAGTATACGCCGCAGGAAATTTCCGCTTTTGTGCTTCAAAAACTGAGAAAATCTGCTGAGGCATATCTCGGTCAAACAATTGAAGATGCGGTTATTACGGTCCCTGCATATTTCAACGACTCTCAGAGACAGGCCACAAAAGATGCCGGAAGAATAGCGGGCCTCAACGTTCTCCGCATTATCAATGAGCCGACGGCATCCGCCCTCGCTTACGGACTTGATAAAAAAAAGGACGAGACCATAGCGGTCTATGACTTCGGCGGCGGTACTTTCGATATTTCAATCCTCGAAGTGGGTGATAACGTTGTTGAAGTAAAATCAACAAACGGCGATACACACCTTGGCGGCGACGATATTGACCAGAAGGTTATCGAATGGATTGTCTCTGAATTTATGAAAGATCAGGGGATAGACCTCTCAAAAGATCGTATGGCATTACAGAGGCTTAAAGAGGCAGGAGAAAGGGCAAAGATTGAGCTTTCCACGGCGGTTGAAACAGAGATAAACCTTCCCTTTATCACTGCCGATAGTTCGGGGCCGAAGCACCTCAACATGAAACTGAGAAGGGCAGAACTTGAGCAGCTTGCCGATGATATTATCCAGAGAACCATCGGACCATGCAAAAAGGCGCTTGAAGATGCCAAACTGAGCCAGGATAAAATAGACGAGGCTGTTCTTGTGGGCGGTTCCACGAGGATACCAAAGGTACAGGAAGTTGTGAAAAGCTTCTTTGGGAGAGAACCCCACAGGGGTGTGAATCCCGATGAGGTTGTGGCGCTCGGTGCAGCAGTACAGGCCGGTGTTTTGGCTGGTGAGGTCAAAGACGTGTTGCTCCTCGACGTAACCCCCCTCTCACTTGGTATCGAAACTTTGGGCGGTGTAATGACGAAGGTTATTGAGAGAAATACAACAATACCCACAAAGAAGAGCCAGATATTTACCACCGCCGAAGATAGCCAGACAAGCGTTGAGATTCATATATTGCAGGGCGAGAGGGAGTTTGCCAGAGACAACAGAACTCTTGGGAGATTCCAGCTTGTTGGTCTTCCGCCGGCGCCAAGAGGAATTCCGCAGATAGAGGTGACATTTGACATAGACGCCAACGGCATACTCCATGTCATGGCAAAAGATATGGCAACCGGCAAGGAACAGAACATCAGGATCACGGCATCAACAGGCCTTAGCGAGGAAGAAATAAAGAAGATGGTAAGAGACGCTGAACTAAATGCCGAAGAAGACAGAAAGAGAAAACAGGAGATTGAGACGAAAAACCAGCTCGACAACCTGATATATACAACCGAAAAAACTTTAAACGAGAACAAGGATAAACTGTCAGGCGATGATGCTAAATCGCTGGAAGATGCGTTATCCTCTGCAAAGGATGCTTTAAAGAGTGGTGATTCGGAAAGGATGAAGAGAGCGACAGATGATCTCACGAAGGCTTCGCACAAGCTTGCGGAGACGTTATATAAGAGAACGGCCGAGACAGGTCAGAAGGGACCGGGCGAACCGGGTCCGGAAGGGCCGAAAGGTTCTCAGGGAGGCAGCCGCAAAGGTGATGATGATGTTGTGGATGCAGAGTTTGAGGATGTCAAGAAATAGGGGGCATTAATGGTAATTGGTTTTAGAAACGACAAAAGCGCTAAAGACAGAATATTTTATCCCGCGGATCTGCCTATTCTTCCGCTCCGCGGGACCGTTGCATATCCGGATCTTGTTATGCCTCTCATCGTTGGCAGAGAACGCTCAATAAGGCTTATTGATGATGTAATGGACAGGGATAAGATGATCGGAATAATAACCCAGAAAAATCCCGACATAGAGGAACCCGGCATTGAAGATCTTCACACTGTTGGCACTATTGCAACCATCATGAAGATGGTAAAAATGGTTGACGGAAGTCAACGTATTGTAGTGCAGGGTTTGTCCAGGTTTAAGCTTATCGAGTTCAGCCAGAGAGAACCCCATCTGAGGGCAAAAATTCTTCCCATTTTTGAGGATTACCAGAAAGACATAGAGATAGATGCCATGTATCTCAATCTAAAAAATCTCTATAAAAAAGCGATAGAAATGGCGCCATACCTCTCGTCTGAGCTTTCTCAGATTGCAACAAAAGTAGAGAACCCTGGGAATCTGGCAGACCTCATCGCATCGACCATCAATATCAGCGTAGCGGAAAAACAGGAGATACTGGAGAAGATAGACATTAAAGAAAGACTTCAGAAAGTTACTATTTTTCTGAACAGAGAAGTGGAAACACTTGAATTAAGCAGCAGAATCCAGACTCATGTAAAGGAAGGTATCGACAAGACTCAGAGGGAATACTATCTGAGAGAGCAGATGAAGGCGATCCAAAAGGAACTTGGCGAAGCGGATGATAAATTTACAGAGATAGATGAGTTAAGGAAAAAGATTATAGAAGCAAAAATGCCGCCCGAAGCACAGAAGGTTGCCGAAAAGGAGCTCGACAGACTCTCCAAGATGAGTACCATGTCGGCAGAATACACTGTCTCAAGGACGTACCTTGACTGGCTCACAGAAGTGCCCTGGTCAAAGGATACCGAAGATAATCTACACATTGAAGGTGCAAATACCATTCTTAATGAAGACCACTATGACCTCGAAAAGGTAAAGAAAAGGATTCTCGAATACCTTGCTGTGAGGAAATTAAAATCGGATATGAAGGGCCCGATCCTTTGTTTTGTCGGACCACCGGGGGTTGGAAAAACATCCCTCGGCAAGTCCATCGCAAGAGCCCTCGGCAGGAAATTTATGAGAATGTCCTTAGGCGGGATAAGAGATGAGGCAGAGATCAGGGGACACAGAAGGACCTATGTAGGGGCATTGCCGGGAAGGATTATACAGGGCATCAAAAAGACAGGCTCGAACAACCCGGTGTTCATGCTCGATGAGGTAGACAAGATTGGAATGGATTTCAGGGGCGACCCTTCTAGCGCCTTGCTTGAGGTACTAGACCCGGAGCAGAACTTTTCCTTCAGCGACCATTACCTTGAAGTACCTTTTGACCTGTCAAAGGTTATGTTTATCGCAACGGCAAACCAGCTTGACCCCGTACCCCCTGCCCTAAGAGACAGGATGGAAGTTCTTGAATTGCCAGGTTATACCGAAGAAGAAAAACTTATGATCTCAAGGCAGTTTCTGATCCCAAAGGAGATGACAGAGCATGGCCTGAACAAAGATTGGATTGAGTTTGAAGATGAAGCCCTTAAGATCATTATCCGTTCATACACAAGGGAGTCAGGCGTAAGAAACCTGGAAAGGGAGATTGCCACAATATGCAGGGCTGTTGCAAAAAATGTAGCGGAAGGGGACACCGAAAAGAAGATTGTTACAGCAGGCAGTATCCACGGATATCTCGGGCCTGTAAAATTTTTCTCAGAAGTTGCTGAGAGAACAAAATATTCCGGAGTTGCCACCGGACTTGCATGGACCCCGACAGGCGGCGATATTCTATTTATAGAATCTACAAAAATGCGGGGCAAGGGCACTTTGTCACTTACCGGCCAACTCGGAGATGTAATGAAAGAGTCGGCCCAAGCGGCTTTGAGCTATATAAGGAGCAAGTCGGCAGATTATGAGATTGCTGAGGATTTTTTTGAAAAAAATGATATCCATATTCATGTCCCACAGGGCGCAATACCAAAGGACGGGCCATCTGCAGGAGTAACCATGCTTGTGTCACTTATTTCTCTTCTTACGGACAAACTTGTGAGGAATGATGTTGCAATGACCGGCGAGATAACCCTCAGAGGGCTTGTATTACCGGTAGGGGGAATAAAACAGAAGGTACTGGCAGCAAGGCGTGCAGGTATAAGAAATGTTGTTCTGCCGAAATTGAACGAAAAAGACCTTGAAGAGGTTCCGGAAAGTATCAAGGATAATATGCAATTTACCTTCATCGAAAAGATGGATGAAGCGATAGATATTTGCCTCGCTTAATAATTAAATGGCCTGCGTCGTTCCCTCGTGCCACCCGCAAACTTGATTTGTAGCTTCGTTATCCGGTTGAGAAGCTGCGGGTACCCGGCTCACTGTACTCGTTAAATAGATTCCGGGTCGCTTGGCCCGTATATAAATTGGAAGAGGGCGAAAATTGACTTATGGGTCTTCCCCTTCAGAATAGGCGACCATTCTCCTTTCATTCCTCTTAAGAAGGTTTTTTCCCCAATTATTACTGATGCGTTCAGTTTATTGCCCTGGTCATCGAAATCACCACCGGGTATAACTCTGTACAGGTTATTTTTTGAATCCAGTTCTACAAGACAAAGAACGTTGTTGAAATTTTCGTAACCCTCCACTGAAAGACCGGAGGTCTTCCTGTATTCCCTGTAACGGTTGATAGTCCCTTCTTTTTTGATAAAAAACATCATCCATGAAGCTGTTTTTGCCGGTGTTGTCCTGTAGCAGTCTACAGATAGATAGATGCCGTCCTCATCGGCTTCAGGGTTAATGATATTGTCAATGTCGCAGTAGCAGACCAGATTGTTGTCTTCAAAGAGGTATTTCCAGTTCCACATTTTTTATGCCTCCATATCTATAATAACCAATTTCCAAATTACAAACATACTTTAAATAACGAAAAAGGTAAATTTAAAATTTATTATTATTGGGGAGATATGAAAAGGGCCCAGCCTGATACTGGGCCCTTCGGAAATTTAACTATTTCATTACTGCTTCTTTGAAGGCCTTTCCTGCTGAAAATTTTGGTACCTTTTTTGCCGATATCTTGATAGCTTTACCTGTCTGCGGATTTCTCCCTTTTCTTGCTTTTCGTTGAGACACAGAGAAACTGCCAAAACCGATGAGTGTTACTTTATCGCCTTTTTTGAGCGATGATTTGACAGCATCAATGAATGATCCTAAAACCTTCGCTGCTGCTGCCTTTGAGATTTTTGCATCCGCTGCAACCTTCCCGATAAGTTCTGCTTTTGTCATGTACGCCCCCTACATAGGTTATTGTTAATAAAGCCTTTTTATACAATATCCTATTTGGATACCGGATACAAGAGGAATTTAACTGATTGCTGAAATATTTTTTAATTACCCGGGGTGTCTGCGGGGATAAAATATTCATATACTTTCAGCCTGAGAGTTTATATCTCACATTGTACTCTAAAAGATAATAAAAACCCTGTTTTCTAAGATGATTGGTTGGATTTTATTAATGCCGAAGGCGGGAATCGAACCCGCATGAGGTTGCCCCCACCGGATTTTGAGTCCGGCGCGTCTGCCTGTTCCACCACTTCGGCATAATGTATTTTATTTAACATAATTGCAATGCCGGTTGAAACAAAAAAATGTCAGACGGGCTGCTTTGCTTCCGTTATGTTATAAAAAAAAGGGAGGCTCGAAGGCCTCCCTTTTTAGTAACATTTTGTCGGATCTTAGAAGAAATAATATGCGCCGATCCTGACATTGTCAGATTTACCGCCTGAATCAAGGAGACCGGCAGCAACTGCACCATTTGTTGCATCAGCACCGTATCCGCCGTAACCCGTTACGTACCGTGAATACTCAAGGCCAAGTCTCACTGCAGGGTTTACATCCCACATTAAGTTTACAAGGTACATCTGGTTGGTCCTGACCGAGTTGTTCCCGGCAGGTGTGTTGTTGGCTGCATACTGGGAGAAGTTGCTTGAACGAGTCGAGTAAATGCCGTTTATTGACACTGCATCTGTGAAGTAGTATGTCAATCCGCCCCATCCGCCGTATGTCTTAGGTACAAAAACATTTCTTGTGCCGTTTGTTGTAGAGCCCGTAAAATAAGGGTTGGTAGTCGAGGTCAGATAAACGGAACCTGTGCTCAACTGGCCATAGAATGCAGCGCCTGTTAATGCAAATGCGCCTGCCTTGTTGCCCTTCTTCTCAGGGATGATCGGGATAAAACCTTTTAATGCCATCATCCAGGTGTTCGCCTTCTCATCGGTCCATTTTGTGCCGGTGGTGTCCAGCCAGGTAGCTCTCTCCTGTCCGTAGAAACCGCCGAATGCCAACTGTGTCATCCAGGGGCCGATCTTTCCGCAGCTGTCTGTCTGCCATTTAAATTCGCCCATGTAGTGAGGCATAAGCGACCGTGCATTGTCGTTCTGTGCGGATCCCGCAGCGGTAGCAGCATTGGTTGTGTTATATTCCGAATAGATACCTACGAAGAACGAGAAGTTCTTATTTATTGAATGAGTCCATCTTACCTGTGGCTGCCTTGCACCTTTCATGACATCTGTAAGTTCGTTAAAACCAAGGGTAGGACCGGTAAAAATCATACCCCATTCATTCCATGTCTGGCCGACAATCAAGTTGTCCTGTGCCCAGTCAAATTTCATGTAAGCATGACGTAATTCAAAAACGCCTGCAGTTGAACCAATGCTTGCGCCCCTGAAATCGCCTTCAATAAATGCGCCTGTCTTTGCACCCCACGCATCAGGGCCTTTGACGAGCATGTTCAGCCTTGTCTCACCAGCATAGAAATACGTGTTGCCGTATTCGTCGAGTTTGTTCTGGTTGCTCGCCAGTGATGCCCTTGCTGCGGTAGCATAGTCGGGACCCAAGTTCTGGTTTGACCAGCCCATGTCGAATTTCACATAACCACCGATTGTTACATCATACTTGCTTGTTACGCTCCCTGCATATGTAATGGCAGGTACCGCAAGAAACAATGCAAGCATTACAACGATAACTTTTTTCATTCTTGCCTCCTTTTTAATTTTGTTGTCAGATTTTGAAGCCAACCCCACCTCCTTTATTAAAGCTTTTTAATTTTATAGCAGCGTATACAAAAGTTGTCAAGAAAAAAAATTAAAATTTTTTAATAAAGAGTAAAAACCATGGCCACCTAATATTTTTTTATTTTTTTATGTTTTTTATTGCACGAAATTACCTTAATGATATAATAGAAAACGCTGATGAAAATATCCGGATATCTAAATCCTGAACAAATTCAAATGTTAAATACCGAAACCTTAAACTTGTTTTGCTTTACAATTTGAATATTAAATATTTGTGCTTATTTAGAAATTAGTGCTTATAATTCGTGATTTTGACATAAAAGGTCAAGTGCATAACAAGATGATGAAAAAAACCATAAAGGGATATGTAAATTTTACCAATAATGATCAGATAAATGCATTATTAAACAGGGTAGTATCTGACGTAAAGGAATTCACCGAAAACCAGCTTGAGCATTTCAAAAAATTAACCCAGATTGGTGTAGCCCTCTCTGCGGAAAAGAACATCGGCAGGCTTTTAGAAATGATTGTAGATGAGGCAAGAAAATTTACCCATGCAGATGGCGGGACTCTTTACATCATGTCCGATGATGAACGGGAGTTGCGATTCGCTATTGTTCAGAACGATACGCTGAACGTGAGAATGGGCGGCTCCAGCGGGGAGATTGCCTGGAAACCGGTAAGTTTAAAAAACCCCGACGGCAGCCCGAACCATTCGAACGTCTCTGCCTACGCCGCCATTTCAGGTAACGTGGTTAACATTCCCGATGTGTATGATGCGGAGGGTTTTAATTTTGAGGGTACCAGGAAATTTGACGATACAACAGGATATCGTTCCAAATCGATGCTTGTTGTGCCTATGAGGAACCACGAACAGGACATCATAGGTGTCCTTCAATTACTCAATGCCATGGACACGGTTACAAATGAAGCGATCCCTTTTTCAAGCGACAGCCAGGAGATGACAGAGTCTCTGGCGTCTCAGGCTGCAGTGGCGCTTACCAATAACCGGCTTATCCAGGACCTCGAAAACCTTTTAGAATCCGTTATTACATCCATCGCCACTGCCATTGACGAAAAATCACCGTATACCGGCGGTCATGTCCGGCGGGTTGCAAAACTCACCATGATTATGGTACAGAAAATCAATGAATCAAAAGAGGGGCCGTATGCAGAGGTTTTCTTTAACGAAGACCAGATGCGGGAGATACGTATTGCAGCATGGCTTCATGATGTGGGCAAGATCACAACCCCTGAATATGTTGTTGATAAATCAACAAAACTTGAAACTATCTGTGACAGGATTGAACTACTGAAAATCCGTTTCGAGGTGTTGAAGAGGGATCGCCAGATTGAGATGCTGAAAGCGGGGATAGCTGAAGGGAAAACCCCGATACGACAAGAACCGGCAGGAAATGATGACCTTTCCAACGAGGTGCTCGAAGATGATTTAAATTTTCTTATAAATGCCAATGTTGGCACTGAATTTATGGGGGCAGATAAGATAGAAAGGCTTAAAAACATTGCACAGAGGCGATGGATCGTTGATGGGAAGGAAGCCTCCATCCTCACCGATAATGAGATTTCTAATCTGAGTATCCAACGGGGCACCCTCACCGATGAGGAAAGAGATATTATCAATAACCATGCAACGGTTACTTACAAGATGCTTTCACAATTGCCATTTCCAAAAAAACTCCGGAATGTTTCCCAATATGCTGCGGCTCACCATGAAAGGCCTGATGGCTCCGGGTATCCCCTCGGGTTGAAAGGAGATCAGCTTTCTCTCCAGTCCCGTATTCTTGCCCTGGCTGATATTCTTGAGGCCTTAACCGCAAAGGACAGGCCGTACAAAAAAGGCAAAACCCTTTCTGAAGTCCTTAAGATCATGGAATTTATGGTAAAAAACGGGCATATTGACGGAGAACTCTATGACTTTATTATAAGGGAGCGGATTTATCTTGATTACGCCAAAGATGAGCTTTCGCCTCAGCAGATAGATGTTGATTTAGACAGATAAACCTTCAATTTTTGTAAAAAACGCTTACAAATCCTGAATCAGAATATCTAAATCCTGAACAAATTTCGGATCTAAATGCCAAAATCCTAAACTTGTTTTGATTTGACAATTTGGATATTGTATATTTGTGCTCATCTGGAATTTAGTGTTTGGAATTTAGAATTTCAGAACCCATTTAAGGAAGAGGTGCATATATAATGAACATTCCCGTAATAAACTTAAAAGCTCAGTTCAAAAAGGTTAAGAAAGATGTATTTAAAGGCCTACAGGAGATTCTTACGGAGCAAAGGCTGATTCTTGGAAAATATTGCAATCTGCTTGAAAGCACTATTGCGGAATACTCCGGCATACCAAATGCGATATCATGCGCAAACGGGACGGATGCGCTCATACTTTCCCTCATGGCCCTTGGCATTAAAAACGGGGATGAAGTGATCACAACCCCGTATACGTTTTTTTCAACTGCAAGTTCCATAGCGCTGCTTGGTGCAAAGCCGGTTTTTATCGACGTGGAAGAGCGTGACCTCAATATAAACCCCGTACTTTTAGAAAAGGCAATTACGCCGAAGACAAAGGCAATTGTTGTTGTGCACCTTTTTGGAAAGCTCTGCGATATGTATACTGTGTGCAGGATAGCAGAAAAACATGGAATACCCGTTATCGAGGACATGGCACAGTCACTTGGCGCCCGGAAAGATGGGAAAATGTCGGGAAGTTTCGGTGATATAGCAGCCTTAAGCTTTTATCCGACGAAAAACTTAGGCGGCATTGGTGAAGGCGGCATGGTGCTTACAAAAAGAAATGATTTAGGCGGGAAGGTTAGAAAATTAAGGGTGCACGGCATGGATAACACCCCATATCACCATGAAATGATAGGGTTTAACAGCAGGCTCGATGAAATAAAGGCATGCGCCCTGATGGCAAAGTTTCCCTACCTCGAGACATGGAATAGAAAAAGGATCGAAAATGCAAAGTTTTACAATAAAAGACTTAAAGGGCTTCCGGTCATCCTTCCAAACGTGGGTGGCGATGGTTCACACATTGTCCACCAATATGTGATTCGCCTGAAAGAAAGAGATGGTCTTCAGAATTTTCTCAGGGAGAAAGGGGTGCAGACTGGGATATACTATCCTGTTCCCTTGCATTTACAGGAATGTTTCTCGTCTCAGGGGTACAAAAAAGGTTCCTTTCCGGTTGCAGAAGAGGCTTCGCTCACAAGCCTTGCCCTCCCTGCTTATCCTGAATTAACAAAGGCAGAAAAAGAATACATAGTGGAGTCTGTCAAAGGCTTTTTTGCTTCTTAATTTGTAGTTTGGTTATCGGTTATTGCCTTGCCTGTTCAACTCCTATATGATGCATTGATCTTTATGTAATCATACGTGAGGTCGGTGGTGTATATGTCAAAGGATACTTTTCCGTCGTGAAGGTCCACGATAAGTTCTATCTCCTTTTTATTCATCACTTTTTTTAATTCCTGTTCATCAAAGTGCACTTCGACGCCCTCTTTTACCAGTTGCCTGCCCTGCATGATAATCTCTATTTTTGAGGGTTGAACGGGCACATCCGCATTTCCGGTTGCTGCAATGATCCTTCCCCAGTTGGGGTCACACCCGAAAAAGGCCGTTTTTGTCAACGGTGAAATGGCTATCCTTCTTGCAATTTTTTCTGCATGTTCTTTTTTCTTTGCCCCCTGTACCGTTATATGTATAACACGGGTAGCACCTTCCCCGTCCTTTACGATCATCATTGCCAGCTCTTTCATAACAAGATTCAACTTATCCTTAAAATCGTCAAGCCCGTCCACATCCTCCTCGTCTCTTTTTGTAAAGAGCATGACGGTATCGTTCGTGCTGCATTCACCGTCAACCGTAACCCTCTCGAATGTTTCCTTTCCGGCCCTTGAGAAGATATTTTTTATCCGTGACGGGGAAACAGGATAATCTGTAAAAATAAAGGAGAGCATCGTTGCAAAGAGCGGGTTTATCATGCCAGCGCCTTTCGCTACCCCGATAATGTTGTACGTTTTTTTTCCATGGATCTTTTCACTGACTATTTTTGGAAAGGTATCTGTCGTCATAATCGACTGCGCAAATGATTCAATACCGGTGCTTTTAAGGTTCTTGCAAAGCCCGGACAGGGCATGGATCACTTTACCGGCCGGGAGTCTTCTCCCTATAACACCTGTTGAGGCGAAAAGAATCTCCTCTTTATTGGTGCGGAGGATGCCGGAAATTTCTCCCGCTATCTCTTTCAGGTCTGAAACACCTTCTTTTCCTGTGCATGCATTTGCGCATCCGCTGTTCACGAGAATTGCACGTACAGGATTCACCTCTACTTTTCGATCATAGAGGATATGGGCCGCTTTTACTTTGTTGCTTGTATATAGGGACATACAATTCATCGGTTCTTTAAAAAATGCAAGTCCGAGGTCAAGACCACTTGTCTTTATGCCGGATGCAATGCCGGCGAATTGAATTCCGTCTATCATAACTTACCCCCAAAAAATGTTCAATGTTCTACGTTCAAAGTTATAAAATCTTTTTAAACAAAGCCGCTCAACATTGTGGATTATAATCTGACGACAAGTAGAAGAGCAATTTGTTACTCAACCTTGAACCTTGAACAGTTTCATTGTTACTTGCCGCAGCATCTTTTATATTTTTTCCCACTTCCACAGGGGCAGGGATCATTCCTGCCGATCTTTTTGTCTTTCTGCTGGGATGACAGTAATTCATCTCCCCTGTTTAAAAACATGACCGGCTCATTGAAGGTCAATTCTTCTTTAGCAGGTTGTATTGCAAAGAGCTTTCTTACCGTATCGAGTCTGGCCTGTTCCAGCATATCGAGGAACAACTCAAAACTCTCTTTCTGGTATTCCCTCAGGGGGTCTTTCTGACCGTATCCTCTCAAGCCAATCCCTTCTTTCAGGTGGTCGAGAGAGAGAAGATGCTCTTTCCAGTGTGTGTCAAGAGAATTAAGTGTGATAAAGCGTTCTAATGCCCTGAATTCATTTTCTCTAAATTCAGTCTCTTTATGTTTGTAAACACCAAGAACCTTTTCTTTTATCATCTCAAGCAGCCCTTGTTTCGTGATGGTCTTAAAGTCTATAGAATCAAATTCCATGTGCAGGAAAAAGGTTTCGAAGATCCTGTTTTTCAAAGAATCGAGTTCCCATTCTTCAGGATAGACCTTCTCGGGGGCATATTCATCCACGAGACCTTCGCAGATATCCTCAACCATATCAAGGATATGATCAAGGATATCATCGTTGCTCATGAGGTCCTTTCTCATCCCGTACACAGTCTCACGTTGTTTGTTCATCACGTTATCGTATTCGAGAAGGTATTTCCTTATTTCATAATTATGTCCTTCCACACGTGTCTGTGCGTTTTCTATTGCCTTTGTTATGAAGGAATGCTCTATGGGCATATCCTCTGCCATACCAAGTTTTGCCAGCATTGGCGATATTTTGTCAGAACCGAAAAGCCTCATGATTTCATCTTCCAGAGAAACATAAAACCTCGAAGAACCAGGGTCTCCCTGTCTTCCGGACCTTCCCCTCAACTGATTATCGATCCTTCTCGACTCGTGCCTTTCAGTGCCGAGAATATGGAGGCCGCCGAGCTTTATGACCTCATCCTTGTCATTTGCGCAGATCTTTCGAGCTTCTTCCAGTGCTTTTTCGAATTCTTCCGACCCTTTTTGCCCTTTACACATGCTTAAGGCAAGGAATTCCGGATTGCCGCCGAGAAGTATGTCGGTCCCTCTTCCTGCCATGTTTGTTGAAATCGTTACCGCCTTTAATCTTCCCGCCTGGGCAACTACCTCTGCTTCCCTTTCATGGTTCTTCGCATTGAGAATATGGTGCTGAACGCCCTTTCTTTTGAGCATCTCCGATACCTTCTCCGATTTGTCTATGGATAGTGTTCCGACAAGCACAGGGCGCCCTTTTTTATACAAGTCTTCAATCTCAGCGATAACTGCCCTGAATTTTTCCTTCTCGGTCCGGTATATTACATCTGAGTAGTTTGTCCTTATAAGGCTTTTGTTTGTAGGTATCACCATTACGTCAAGATTGTATATCTTCTTAAATTCCACTGCCTCCGTGTCCGCGGTGCCTGTCATGCCCGCCAATTTCTTGTACATTCTGAAATAATTCTGAAAGGTTACCGTTGCAAGGGTCTGGTTTTCCCGCTCAATTTTCACATTTTCCCTGGCTTCAAGCGCCTGGTGCAATCCGTCGCTGAAGCGTCTTCCGTCCATAAGTCTTCCGGTGAACTCATCAACAATAATGACCTTTCCATCCTTAACGATGTAGTCCACATCCCTGTTGAAGAGGTGATGCGCCTTTAATGCCTGGTTGATGTGATGGAGCAGGTCAACATATTTGGGGTCATAGAGGTTTTCCACATTGATGAGCCTCTCGATCTTTGCCACACCGTCTTCTGTAAGATAGGCGGTTCTTGCCTTCTCGTCTACTTTGAAATCTTTATCTTTCTTTAACTGATATATAAGTTTGTTGATTTTATAGTACTTGTCGGTCGATTCTTCGGCAGGACCGGAAATGATAAGCGGAGTTCTGGCTTCATCAATCAGGATGCTGTCCACCTCGTCTACGATTGCATAATTGAATTCCCTCTGAACGCACTCATCGATGGAATACTTCATATTATCTCTCAGATAGTCGAAGCCGAATTCGTTGTTGGTCCCATAGGTAACATCACATGCGTATGCCTTTTTTCGCTCGTCATCGTCCAGGTTGTTGAGGATTACGCCTACAGAGAGACCAAGGAATTTATAGACAGGTCCCATCCATTCAGAGTCCCTCTTAGCAAGGTAGTCGTTTACGGTAACCACGTGGACTCCGAGGCCGGTCAGTGCATTGAGATATACCGGCAGTGTGGCTACAAGGGTTTTCCCTTCGCCGGTGGCCATTTCGGCAATCTTTCCCTCATTGAGGACAGCGCCGCCAATAAGCTGGGCATCAAAATGCCTCATATTAACTGTACGCCGGGCAGTTTCACGAACAACAGCAAAGGCCTCCGGAAGGATTGAATCGAGGTCTTCACCGTTTTCGATCCTCTCTTTGAATCCAGGGGTATATCGGCGCAATTCATCATCAGAAAGGGTCTTCAGCTTATTTTCATAGGTTCCTGCCTGCTCCACGATAGGCTGGAGCCTCTTGAGTTCCCTTTCATTTTTTGTTCCTACAATTTTTTTTATGAAATTAACAAGCATAGTTTAAAGCCCTCAGCGTTTAGCGTTTAGCGGATAGCGGATAGCTCCTCAATAAGGTGTTGAATAGCTATTGGCTGACAACTAACAGCTAATGGCTATAAAAATCAGTCTCTCAATGTTGCCACTAATCTTTCAGGATGAAGGAGAATGCTAATGGCATCCAGAATATCGCTTACAAAAATGTCCGCCTCTTTAATCAGCGAATTTGCACATCCTTCTTCTCCAAAAACACCGATTCCAAGGGCAGCTTCTCTGATCATCAAGGCATCGTTCGCACCATTTCCGATGGCAACAACCTTTTCGGGGCCAAGCTCCTTTACGATTTTTGCTTTTTCAGTACCGCTGGACTCTTTTTTTACTTTGAGAACCTTAAAACCAATAATATTAGTTTCATTATCTACATTGTCATAGGTATCTGCTGTTATAACAAATACCTTTATATATCTCGATACCTTTTCAAGCATCTCTTTGACGCCATCCTTGATCTTTCCGTCAAATGCGCATGTCCCGTTGTAATCAATGACAAGATATTCTATATCAAGGTCGCCCCAGCCAGGGATGGAAACGCTAATCATAATATTACCTCCTCAGGTTTTTTCGCAAGGTATTGTAACATATTTGAAAGATTTAAGAACTATAAATTTTATGCTTGCTTTTTTCCTGAAATCACGTTTGTATAGTTTCTCTGGTTTCCAGAGAAACGATTTTTATTAAGGAGTTAAAGCCATGCAACAAAAGAAATGGGAAATTGAATGTGTAATATACGATTGTGACGGTGTAATTTTTGATTCCCTTGATGCAAACTGGAGATTGTACAACCATCTTGCGATATCCATGGGCAGAGGCCCACTCACCTCAGACGAACATAAATATTGTCATGCCCACACAGTGTTTGAATCGATCCGCTACATGTTCCCGAACGACAAGGCATTAGAAGAAAAGACGGTAGAATTTTTAAAGAAAGAGGTCGATTTTCGTGATTTTATTGAGTACCTCAAAATGGAAGCAAACCTCATTAAGGTTCTCGGCATACTGAAAGAAAGGGGACTGAAAAGGGCTATAAGTACAAACAGGACCACCTCAATGAAGCATATTATGGAGAGGTTTAACCTCTGGCCCCATTTTGATATGGTTGTAACAGCGCTTGATGTGGCCAGGCCTAAACCTGCGCCTGAATCCGTCGAAAAGATCCTGAGAGGGTTGAATATTCATAAAGACAAAACCCTCTATATTGGAGATTCCGAGGTGGATAGAGAAACGGCTTTTTCTTCGGGCGTTAAGTTTATAGCTTATAAAAACAGTGAATTAACGGCTGATGCACTTATAGAAGACCATCTTGCTTTGCTTGATTATCTTTCTGACGGGAAGCATCCTCAAGAATAATCTTTTTTCGTCCCAGCAATGTATAAAAAGGACCGGATAAAAGATATGCAAAGGTCAATCCAAACAGTGTAATCTTGGGCTCAGAAAAGATTATTACGATAAGCAGGATAGCTGTTACCGTCGAACGGAATGGCCGGCCTTTGAAAAAGGCCAAATCTTTGGCGCTGAAATAGCGTACATCGCTTACCATAAGAAAAGCGAGAATGTAAACCAGGATGGGCATAAATACCGTTTTCAGATCAAAGCCGCGGTATCCGAGCCATGAATTAAACAACACACAACCCGCTATAGTCGCTGCTGCAGCAGGTATGGGGAGCCCGAGAAACTGTTTTTTCTGGACGGTGTCAACCTGGATATTGAATCTGGCAAGTCTGAGGGCTCCGCAGGCCACATAGAGGAAAGCAGCAAGCCATCCAAACCTTCCGTAACCTTTCAACGCCCACATATAGACAAGTAACCCCGGCGCTACACCAAAAGCAATCACGTCGGAGAGAGAATCATATTCAACCCCGAATCTACTGCTTGAACCGGTCATACGTGCAACCCTGCCATCCAGCATATCAAAAATACATGATATAAAAATTGCTATAGCCGCATAGGTAAATTTCTTGTCAATCGTTGCAATAATTGCATAGAATCCGGAAAAGAGACTGATGGAGGTCAGCAGGTTCGGCAATATATAAATGCCTTTCCCTTTTCTCTTTCTCATATGTCCACCTTCCTAATTTTCTGGGGCTTGCGTCGCCCACTCTTCGCGACCCACAAGCGGGTGCCCCGGCCCGAAGAGACTTCCCCTCTCGCTCGCTAGGCTCGCTATTTCATAGATTGTCCCTAATATGCTTGTTTCCATATGTTATCCATTGTTTTTCATAAAACGCAACCTTGCTTTTACCAGGGAGGTTACCCCTGCTTTAACTTTCATACCCGATTTTACCACAATTTCATATTTTTCTGGAAAATAAATATCAACCCTTGAACCAAAAGCGATCATGCCGACAGGGTCACCTTTCTTCACAAAATCCCCTTCTTTTACGTACGAAATTATACGCCGTGCCAAAAAACCTGCAACCTGAACCAGAAGAACCTTTTCACCATCTCTATCTATAAGAATATAATTCCTCTCGTTCTCTTTGTCGATATCCTTTTTAAAGGCAAGTGCAAACTCTCCTTTTCTATGCTGTACCGCAAGGATCTTGCCCTCGCAGGGTGCACGGTTTACATGGACATCGAGAGGAGACATGAATATACATATCCTCCTTGTCCGACCATGAATAAATTCACTCTCATCCATATCTCCTATGTCGGTAATCTTACCGTCGGCCGGTGATATGAACGGGTCATCACTGTTGAGGGGCACACGTTTCGGGTTTCTGAAGAAAAAAAGACAAAACAGGAAAAAAAGGAAACAAATAAAAGGTAGTACCGGAATGCCAAGTACGTACAACAAAATTGCAAGGCCAAGGGAGAGGCCTATAAGCGGAAGACCCTCCCTCGCAATCGGCATTCTCCTCAACCCCTTCTTCCGATCCAGCCCATCATTGACCTTAGTTGTTTACCCACCTTTTCAATAAGGTGTTCGCTCTCAATTCTCTTTACAGCATTATAAACCGGTCTTCCCGCCATATTCTCCAATATCCACTCGCGCGCAAATTCACCACTTTGAATCTCGCCAAGTATTTCTCTCATTTCTTCACGGGTCTCTTCGGATATTACCCTCTTTCCTCTTGTTAAATCGCCGTATTCTGCGGTGTCGCTGATGGAATAACGCATATATGAAATACCGCCTTCGTACATCAGATCGACTATGAGTTTCAGCTCATGGAGACATTCGAAATAGGCGATTTCCGGCTGATAACCTGCCTCGACAAGCGTGTCGAATCCTGCCTTTACGAGCTCGGAGGCCCCTCCGCATAGCACGGCCTGTTCACCGAATAAATCGGTCTCCGTTTCTTCCGCAAAGGTGGTCTCAAGAACACCCGCCCTTGTTGCCCCTATACCTTTTGCATATGCGAGAGCCGTTTTCTTCGCCTTCTTTGAAAAATCCTGATATACGGCAATCAGTGACGGAACACCGGCACCCCTCTCAAACTCCCTTCTCACAAGATGTCCGGGGCCTTTCGGGGCTGCCATGATGACATCCACATCGACAGGAGGCACAATCTGGCCATAATGGATATTGAAACCATGTGAAAACACGAGGGTTTTTCCTTTTTTCATATTCTTTTCGATTTCTTCTTTATACAGTTTTGCCTGGAGGTTATCCTGAGCAAGTATCTGAATGATGTCGGCCTCTTTTGATGCCTGGGAAGCGTTTACCGGCTTGAAGCCGTGTTCTTTGGCAAGTTTGTAATTGGCAGTACCCTGGAGCTCTGCAACTATTACATCCACCCCGCTGTCTCTTAAATTTTGTGCCTGCGCATGCCCCTGGCTGCCATATCCTATTATTGCAACCTTCAAACCTTTTAAGACACCTAAATCCGCATCTTTATCGTAATACATTTTCGCCATTCTCTTCTCCTCCTTTAGTATGTTTTTCTTTTGGTTTTGCTGTTCTGTCGCCTCTTGCCATTGCAATCGGTCCTGTTCTCACGAGCTCTTTTATGCCAAGCGGTTTTATGAGGGCGAGAAAGGCCTTCAACTTTTCTTCATCCCCGGTAATCAGCAAAGTGTATGTCTTTGGCGATACGTCGATTATTTTACCTCTGAATATTTCCGCCATCCTTAGTATCTCTTCCCTTGTCTTTTCATCGGCATGCAGTTTCACCAGGATCATCTCGCGGGATACATAATCCATTTCTTTGAAGTCTGTAACCTTAATAACATCGATGAGCTTGTTCAACTGCTTCAAAATCTGTTCGATAATGGCATCGTTGCCTGTCGTGACTATGGTCATTGTTGAGGTTGTAGGGTCAAGACTTTCAGCAACACAGAGGCTCTCAATGTTAAAGCCCCTGCCACTGAATAAACCTGAAATCCGCGAAAGCACCCCGAACTCATTTTCAACCAGAACCGATATGATATGTCTCAAGATTTTCCTCCTAAACGAGCAGCATCTCTTTTAATGGGGCGCCTGCAGGCACCATGGGATAGACACATTCTTCCGGACTGACCTGGACGTCAATGATAGTGGTCTTGTTATTGCGAAAAGCCTTCTGTAATATGTCATCAACCTCTTCTTCCTTCGTGATTCTGTAACCTGCTGCCCCGTATGCCTCAGCGAGCTTCACAAAATCAGGGGCATAATCCATGTGAGTCCATGTGTACCTTTTTTCATGAAAAAGTTCCTGCCATTGTCTGACCAGGCCGAGGTACTTGTTGTTCAAAATAACAATCTTAACAGGCAGCTTAAATTGTACTGCAGTGGCAAGCTCCTGGATATTCATTTGAATACTCCCGTCTCCGGCTATATCGATGACAAGGGTCTTCGGGAAGGCCACCTGGGCGCCGATGCTTGCAGGGAACCCATAGCCCATGGTGCCGAGACCTCCGGATGTTAAAATGGTCCTCGGCTTGAGGAACTTGAAAAACTGGGCTGTCCACATCTGATTCTGGCCGACTTCTGTGGCTATTATGGCGTTCCCTTTGGTGAGTTCGCATATCCTTTCGATTACATGCTGAGGTTTTAAAGTTCCGTTTCTGACATATGTAAGCGGGTAGTCTTTCTTCCACTGGTCGATTCTTTGCATCCATTCAGATGTATTTGTATGGTAATCCTTAAAATCTTCCTTATCCTCTTCGACAATTTCTACCATCTTTTTGAGTACATTTCTGGAATCTCCCACTATGGGGATGTCTACCTTTATGTTTTTGCTTATTGAAGTGGGGTCAATATCAACATGTATAATCTTTGCATGGGGTGCAAACTCGTCAACCTTACCTGTTGCCCTGTCATCGAAGCGGGAACCGATTGCAATGATCAGATCCGATTCGGTGATGGCCATATTCGCAGCATATGTTCCATGCATACCAAGCATCCCCAGAAAAAGCGGATGGTTGCCGGGGAAACCGCCGAGCCCCATAAGAGTATTCGTAACCGGCAACGAAAGTTTTTCCGCAAATTTCAATAGCTCATGGGATGCACCGGACGAAATAATGCCGCCACCCGTATAAAGGACAGGTCTTTTTGAAGAAGCGATTGTTTTCAATGCCCTTTTTATCTGGCCGAGGTGTCCTATATATGTCGGCTGGTAGCTTCGTATAGAAACCTTATCCGGGTATTTAAAATCACAGACAGCCGCGGAAACGTCCTTCGGGATATCTATGAGCACCGGTCCCGGTCTTCCTGAACGGGCAATATAGAAGGCCTCTTTTATGATCCTGGCGAGGTCTTTCACATCTTTTACAAGGTAGCTATGTTTTGTGCAAGGCCTTGTAATCCCGACTATATCGGCTTCCTGAAAGGCATCGTTACCTATAAGCATTGTATTTACCTGGCATGAGAAAATTATAAGGGGAATGGAATCCATATAGGCAGTTGCAATACCTGTGACGGTATTTGTTGCACCCGGGCCTGATGTGACGAGTGATACGCCCACTTTGCCCGATGCCCGCGAATACCCGTCCGCTGCATGTACTGCTCCCTGTTCATGCCTTACAACAATCTGTTTTATATCGGAATAATAGAGCGCATCTGTTATGTACAGGGTGGCGCCGCCGGGATAACAGAAAATAGTGTCAACACCTTCCATCTTTAAAGATTCAATAAATATTTGCGCCCCTGTCTTCTTCAAACTTCTTCCCCTTTTCTTAAATCATCTTTGGTTTTTTCCATAATATCTTTTAAATAAAGCTTTTTCTTCTTCAGAATTTTAATTTCCAGTTCTTCTTTTTCTGTAAGATACGGTTTTTTAAGAAGCATTTGCAGCCTTCTTTCGAATGTCAAGTGCTGCTCTTTTGCATTACCGTAAATATCTTCTTTTGTTTCGCCTTCTTCCATAAAGATACAAAGTGATATGGTATAAAAAATATTGAAAAATGTCAAATATTATATAGTTACGGGGGCGGCAATCCGGAAGTTAAATCTCCCCGGTTCTCAGGAATTTAGTTATTATCAGGCTTGCGTTGCATGATGCCGCACCCTATTCGCCATTTCATCAATTTTATTTGATTTTCTTGGCTTAATAGGTACAATTGTACACACACAAAAAGGGGTTTTTGATTATGGCTAATGGCGAACAAAACGGCAAATCGCTCGAATCGTGGATATGGGACGCAGCTTGCTCGATCCGTGGCGCAAAAGAGGCATCCAAATATAAGGATTTTATCCTTGAAAGAGGTGGGCATGATCATGGCAAGGATCATATATCCTGGACCAGGCATGGAGATTTACGATCCCTGCTGCGGCTCCGCAGGTCTGCTCATTAAATGCCAGCTTGCCCTTGAAGAAAAGATGAACCTCCGGTCCAAATCCAAATATGCGCCGCTCAAGCTCTACGGCCAGGAATATACGCCCGAGACATGGGCCATGGCCAATATGAACATGATCATCCACGATATGGAAGGCGAGATAGAGATTGGCGACACCTTCCGGACACCGAAATTCCGCAAGGACAACCGGCTCCGGACCTTTGACCGGGTAGTGGCGAATCCCATGTGGAATCAGAACTGGTTTATCGAGAAAGACTATGACAACGACGAACTGGACCGTTTTCCAAAAGACGCGGGTTATCCCGGCAATAAGGCCGATTGGGGATGGATACAGCACATTGCGGCAAGTCTCAATGAGAAAGGCCGGGCTGCTTTGGTCCTCGATACGGGCGCTGCCTCACGCGGCTCCGGCAATGCGAACACCAATAAGGAGAAAAAGGTCCGTAAATACTTTGTGGAAAATGACTTTATCGAGGGCGTCATCTACCTGCCTGAAAATCTCTTCTATAACACCAGCGCCCCGGGCATTATCATTTTTCTCAGTAATAACAAACCGGCTAACCGGAAAGATAAATGTTTTCTCCTTAATGCCGCAAGGGAATTCGCCAAGGGAGACTCAAAAAACTACATTACCGATGACGGTATTAATCGCATCGCAGAAATCTTCAGGACATGGCGCAAAGAGGAGAAGTTCAGCAGAATCGTCGATAAAGCGGAGATTGCGCGGAACAACTACAATATCTCGCCCAGCCGCTACATCCACACGGCAGACGGGGAGGAATACCGGCCCATTGCGGAGATCGTGGAGGAATTGAATGCGCTCGAGGAAGAGGCCAAGGCCACCGATGCCGCACTCAAGGCAATTCTGAAACAGCTTGGGGTGGGCGCATGAAGCAGCATATCTTCATCAGCAGCGTTCAGAAAGAGTTTGCCGGGGAACGTCAGACGCTCAAAGCATACATCCTTAGTGATGCCCTGTTGAGCCGCTTTTTCGATGTCTTTCTTTTTGAAGATATACCCGCAAAAGATCGACGTGCAGATGCCGTCTACATCGAAGAAGTCCGCCATTGTGAAATCTATCTGGCAATGTTGGGGAAAGAATACGGTGAGCCGGACCGGAACGGACTGTCGCCAACGCATAGGGAATTTGATGAAGCTTCCAGTCTCGGCAAAACACGCCTTGTTTTTGTGAAAGGTGTAGCTGACGGAGACAAAGCCCCCAAGATGCAGGAGTTGATCAAGGAAGCGGGTACCCAGTTGATTAGACGTCGTTTTACCAACGTGGCAGAGTTGCTTCCCGCAGTCTATGCAAGCCTTGTGGATTATCTTGCGGCAAAGGAACTGCTCCGGGTTGGACCTTTTGATGCCGCTATCGCTTCGGACGTTACTATGGATGATATTTCTGCCGATGCTATAAGACGTTTTGTGGGGCTTGCCCGAGGCGCCCGTGGTTTTCCTTTGTCGGAAGAAACTGCTCCTGAATATGTACTGGAGCATCTCAATCTGCTTAACAAGGGTAGACCTACCCATGCGCTATACTGTTGTTCGGCAAATCGCCGCAACGATTCCTCATCTCATCGGAAGTAAAATGTGCCCATTTCCACGGTGTTGAGGTGAGTAAACCTATTCCATTCTACCAGGTTTACAAAGGGACAGCCTTCGATCTGGTAGATCAGGCAGTTGATTTTGTACTCTCCAAAATCAACCTCGCCGTCGGCACCCGGGAACACAGTGCGCAAGCCCCGGTTGCCTATGAGATGCCCCCTGAAGTTGTCCGGGAAGCCATTGTCAACGCGGTAGCCCACAGGGACTACACGAGTAACGGCAGTGTCCAGGTCATGCTCTTTGCGGACCGCCTGGAAGTCTGGAATCCCGGCACACTTCCACCTTCACTGACGCTCGAGAAACTACGTCATGCCCACGGCTCAGTGCCGGGGAATCCGCTGCTCGCAGAGCCGCTTTATTTGACCAAATACATCGAACGCATGGGTACCGGAACCGGCGATATGATCAAGCGATGCCGCGATGCCGGTCTTGCGGAACCTGAGTTTGCCCTTACGGATGGTTTTGTGACTACCGTCAGGCGCAAGCCTGAGCGGGCCTTTGAAGCGGTCGGTGGAAAAGTTACAGGGGAAGTTACAGGGGAAGTTACAGGGGAAGTGCTTTTGTTGCTCCGTGTTTTCAAAGAAGATATGACAAGAAAGGAGCTTCAAGATGCGTTGTCCCTCAAAGGAGAAGAGAATTTCAGAGCGCTCTATCTGGTGCCTGCGTTAAAGGCAGGCCTTGTAGAGATGACCATCCCCGAGAAGCCGCAGAGTAGCAGGCAGAAATATCGTCTCACAGAAAAAGGCAAGGCGCATCTGGCGGGGATGAAGGCGAAAGAGGAGAAGAAATGAAAGTCTCTGAATTGATAGAATGTTTACAGACATATCGGCAAAATGCGCATGTTGTTGTACAGGGATATGAGAACGGGTATGACGATATCGTTGCCGTGAAAGAGGTTTCGATCAGGCCCGCACATGATCCTCAGTGGTGGGACGGCAAGTACGGGAAAGCTGGGGCAAAAACGTCGGAAAAAACTGAGCAGGCTGTACTATTATTTGGGTGGGACAAAAGTTGAGGAAAGATGATTAAGCTTTAAAATAACTTTTTGTACGGTGCTGCCGGAACGCTGTTTCGCTCCCTCCCGCAGCAAAACAACAACAGGGTAGTGAATTGGAATCAGACATCAAACACCGAGCAGAGAAAAACGATGATTGTGAAGGGGCGGGAAGGATTTGCGGGAGTTAAGGAAAACGATGACATTTGCCATGTGCGCAGAAGAAGATGATTTCTATAAGGTGACACGGATTGTAAATAACCTGCTCACCCTGTTGGAAGAGGCATACGAAATATAATGGCATCCTGGAAAAGCAAGGAAGAATTCAAGGATCGTGTCCGGGAATGGGCACTAAAGCTCAACACCGATATCCAGCATCTGACCGTCCGGCCCATGAAAACCAAATGGGCATCATGCACCACAAAGGGGAGGCTGACCTTTAATTCCCAGCTTCTGGATATGGGCAAAGAGGTTGCCGACTATGTGATTGTCCATGAACTGCTCCATTTCTCTGTCCCAAACCACGGGAAGCTGTGGAAAAGCCTGATGCGGGCGCATCTGGGGGACTATGAGGCCCTGGAAAGAAAGCTGAAGGGGAATAATGAATGGTAGATAGTGAATGGTGAATGGTTTTTTACCAACAACTATTCATTGCAGTTTAAGATACGAGGAACGAACCACGGGATTAAGGGCAATGACATCTGAAGTCCGTCAAAAAGACTTTGAAATAATTAATTAAATTGACAATTATCATTTGGCGGAACAAAGAAATATTGAAAAATATCAAATTAGAATATAAACTTGCTAATTCAACCTGTCCGTTTTCGATAAGGGCAAATAATATAAAACATAAACAATGAAAGTAATATTTATTCTCTTTGTGTCATTCATACTTTTTTTCAACAACCTCGGCGCTATTGCGTTATGGGATCCGGATGAACCGAGGCAGGCTATTATGGCACGGGAGATGATAGAGAGAAACGACTATATACACCCCTACCTTAACGGAAGGCCTTATCTTGAAAAACCCCCCCTGTACCCGTGGTTGATCATTGCGACCTCAAAGGTCACCGGAAAACTCGATGAATTTTCATCACGATTTCCGGCGGCATTATCGGCGACCCTGCTTGTACTGATAACGTATTTACTTGGAAATATGCTTATAAACCCTTCGGCGGGTATATTGTCGGCCCTCGTGCTTGCCACAAACTACCAGTTTCTCTCGAATGCGAGAGAATCTGTCATGGACATGACCTTTGCATTTTTCATAGGGCTTACCATATTCCTTAATTTTATCTGTATCACGAAGGGAAAAAGATGGCCTTTCGTTTTCTCTTTTGTCCCATCAGTGCTGGCGGTTCTCTCTAAAGGCCCCGCCGGACTGCTGATCCCTGCCGTTATAACATTTATTTACCTGATCACAAGGAAGGATTTGAAGAAATTTTTCATTCCCTTTGTGTCCGGATGCCTTATCTCGCTGGCCCTTTCATCAATATGGTTCGTCCTGGCAGGTGAGGAATATATAAAAGAATTTATTTTCAGGCAAAATATTACACGGTACACAAATGCTTTTGATCACATTGAATCCCTTTTTTATTATTTCCATAAACTCTTTGTAAACTTTCTTCCATGGAGCCTTTTGCTGCCTTTTGCAATCTACCATGCTTTCAAAAAGAAAATCTGGCTGCCCCTTATATGGTTTATCTTTACCTTTCTGTTTTTTGAGCTCTCCAAGAGTAAAAGGGCCATCTATCTGCTTTCATGCTACCCTGCATGTGCGCTGCTCTGTGGTATTTACATAAAAGACAAGTGGTCATGGCTTGTGGAAAACACAAAAACAAGCATAATTATAAAATGTTTTTCCCTTATTCTTGCTCTGTTGCCGCTCGTTTCCATCATAGTTCTTAATAGCGCAAGTTCAATGGTTATCGACGCATTTAAAGCGGGCCCCTCTTTTCTTTACATTTATATCATCGGGCTTTTTATCGCCGGCTGCATCCTTTTCTATGCACTTTTGAAGAAATCACCGGCCTGGTCGATATCAATGATGTTTTTATACCTGATATGCATCGGTTATTTTTATAATGCATGTTACATGCCGGTTATGGACAAAACATTAAAATCCCCGAGGCTGATCACGGATCATCTTGGCGATATGAAAAGGAATAAGGAAATATTTACGACCGGTTTCAGTTCTGCCGGTATAATATTTTACGTTGGCAAGCCGATACAGATGTTTGTCAATATTAATGAGATAAAGGATAAAAAAAGTGATATACTTCTCATCGTTGAAGATGACCAGGCGAAACACATGCAAAAAGACTTGGATTTATTATTTTTACCGGTGAAAAAAACACGGTACGAAAGGGAACTTTACACGTTCTACGTGAGGAAAGATGGATAAAAACAGTTCAAGGTTCAAGGTTCCGGGTACCCGCTTGCGGGCGTCAAGGTTTCAAATCGTAAACTCAAAACCCAAAATCCAAAATCCAAAACTAATTAACAGCTATGTTCTTTTAAGTGTGAGGCGTTATGGAAGATAAACCAAACATTTCGGTTTTGATCCCCGTGCTGAATGAAGAGGAATCGCTTCCCGAGTTGCAGGAAAGATTGCACAGGGTCATGGAGGGCATCAAGGAACCTTACGAAATCATATATATTGATGATGGAAGCACGGACAGAACACCAGTCCTGCTGGAAGATTATCACAACCGTTACCCGTGTGTTAAGGTTATAGAATTTAACAGAAATTATGGCCAGCACATGGCCCTCTTTGCCGGGTTTGAACATGCAGAGGGCGAAATAATAATTACAATTGATGCGGATCTCCAGAACCCCCCTGAGGAGATACCAAAACTTGTTGCTAAAATGGAAGAGGGCTATGAAGTTGTCGGCACTTACAGAAAGGCGAGGAAGGATTCGCTTTTCCGCAAGATACCTTCTTTTATTGTCAACAAAATTACAGCGAGGCTTGTAGGCGTAAAGTTGCGTGATTACGGCTGCATGCTGAGGGCATACAGAAGAAACATTATTGATTATATGAATATGTGCCCCGAATCATCAAGCTTCATCCCTGCCCTTGCCAATACATTCGCAAAGAGGATTGTGGAAATTGAGGTCGAACACGAAGAAAGGACAAAAGGCACATCGAAATACAGTGTCTTTAAGCTGCTCCGCCTGAACTTTGATCTTATGACAAACTTCTCGCTCCTGCCTATACAGTTTATCGGTGTAATCGGCATGATTGTAGCACTTCTGGGCCTTGCCTTTGCAATCCTGCTTTTTATGAGACGATTGATTGTAGGCCCTGAAGTGGAAGGAACCTTTACTCTTTTTGCCATACTCTTCTTCTTTATCGGCGCCCAGATATTCTCCCTCGGTATCATAGGAGAATATATCGGCAGGATATACCAGGAGGTCAGAAGGCGACCGAGGTTTATAATTAAGAAGGAACTGCTGTGAGGGTTGTTGTATTCGGGTACCATGAAATAGGCTATGTATGCCTCGAAGAACTCTTTGCTTCCGGCGCGGATGTGTTGTGTCTTTTTACACACACAGACGATTCCAAAGAGGAAATATGGTTCAGGAAACCCCGTTCGGTTGCAGAAAAACACAACATCCCTGTTTATACTCCGGAAAGTATAAAAGATAAGTCCTGGGCTGACATGATCAGATCTCTGTCGCCCGACATAATTTTCTCCTTTTATTACAGAAATATGATACCCAGGGATATTCTTGATATTCCACGTATCGGTGCGTTCAACCTTCACGGTTCACTCCTTCCGAAATTCAGAGGGAGGGCGCCTGTTAACTGGGTATTGGCGGCAGGCGAGAAGAAAACGGGTCTGACACTCCATTACATGGTGGAGAAACCTGATGCGGGCGATATTGTGGCTCAGCGTGAGGTAGAAATTACCTTTGAGGATACTGCATATACACTGTTCATGAAAATGGCGGATGCAGCGAGATTATTGATGAAAGAGATTTTACCCCGATTCAGGGACAATACGTTTAAAAGTACTCCTCAGGTTGGTCCTTCATCATATTTTGGAGGTAGGAAGCCGGAAGACGGGCTGATCCACTGGGACAAAGATGCAATGAGCATTTATAACCTCATAAGGGCTGTTACCCATCCATACCCGGGCGCCTTTACATTCCTTGATGGTAAAAAATTATATATCTGGAAGGCTTATCCGGAGAATACCATTTATAACGGTGTGCTTGGGATGGTTGTTTCAATAAAGCCGTTTATCGTGAACACAGGCAGGGGGGTATTGCGGTTGCTCAGGGTGCAGCTTGATGGGGAAGAGGAGTCAGACGGAGAGGTCTTTGCAGCAAAACATGAAATGGAAAACAAAATATTAGGAGGTACCACTTGAAGATACTCATTCTCGGCGTGAATGGTTTCATCGGCAACAGCCTTGCAGCAAGAATATTACAAGAAACGGACTGGGAAGTATTCGGGATGGATATCAGAGAGGACAAGCTCGATATGTGCCGTGGGAATACAAAATTTCATTTTGTTGAAGGCGACATATCTATTAATAAGGAATGGATAGAATACCATGTAAAAAAGTGTGATGTGGTCATGCCGCTTGTGGCCATTGCTACACCGGCAACTTATGTCAGGGAGCCGCTGAAGGTGTTCCATCTCGATTTTGAGGAAAACCTCAGCATCGTAAGATTATGTGTCAAGTACGGCAGAAGGCTTCTTTTTCCTTCAACTTCCGAAGTCTACGGCATGTGCGCCGACAGGGAGTTCGAAGAAGACGAGAGCAGTCTCGTCCTCGGGCCAATCAGGATGCAGAGATGGATATACAGCGCATCAAAACAACTCCTCGACAGGGTTATCTGGGCGTACGGATTCCAGCAAGGCTTGAAGTTTACCCTTTTCCGGCCATTTAACTGGATAGGACCAAAGCTTGATGAGCTTGCATCCGACCCTGAAAAGGAAGGGAGCTCAAGGGTTGTTACTCAGTTTATAAGCAGTCTTCTCCTCGGGGAACCCATACGTCTTGTTGACGGAGGACTCCAGCGGAGATGCTTCACTTATATTGATGACGGCATAAATTGCCTAATGAAAATCATAGAAAATAAGGATGACCGGTTAAATGGGGAAATCTTCAATATCGGGAATCCTGATAACGAAGCCACAATTAAAGACCTTGCCTATAAACTGAGAGAGTTGTTTACGAACCACCCGGCCGCAAAGAATCTCAATAAACATTCCGAGATTATCGAGGTATATTCGAAGGAGTTTTACGGTGAAGGTTATCAGGATATAAATTTCAGGGTGCCATCCATAAAAAAGGCAAAGGCAATCATAGGTTGGGAGCCTAAAGTTAATCTTGATGAGGCGTTGAAGAAAACTCTGGAATACTATCTTGATTCGAATTTAAAGGTTGAGTGCTGAGGCCGGAGAAGGGACTCTGAATAAGGTAATCGGAATAAAAGTCGATATTGACACTTCAGAAGGTATGAAGCATGGGGTGCCGAAGCTCCTCGCCCTTTTTAATAAATACAACATACATGCCAGTTTTTTTGCCCCGATGGGAAAAGATCATACAGGCCGGACGGTTAAAAGGGTCTTTACGAGGAAGGGTTTTCTCAAAAAGGCCGGCAGGGTTGGTGTCGTAAGCACATACGGCATTAAGACGCTCCTGTATGGCATCGTCCTTCCCGGACCGGAAATCGCAAAGAAAAACTCTCATCTTCTCGGTAAAATCATAGAAGAAGGACACGAGTTGGGGATCCACGGGTATGATCACGTATACTGGCATGACCACATAAAAAACCTTGGCAGAAACGAGACGGATGGCTTATTGCGTAAGTCAGTGGCGGTGTATAGAAAAATTACGGGCAACAATCCCCAATCATTTGCTGCTCCCGGCTGGATGATAAATCAACATGCATTAAAGTTTTTTGAAGATAACGGGTTTGTTTACACAAGCAATGCGCGGGGTAGATCGCCGTTTTACCCTTCACTGGACGGAAACGTATTTAATATACTTGAATTGCCCTCTACGCTTCCCACGCTTGACGAAGTTGTCGGCATTGCAGGGACAGACATGCCTTCATTGACAAAGTTTTTTTTTCATGCCTTGAAGGATGATTTGAATATCATGACGGTGCATACAGAGCTCGAAGGAAAACACTGGACAGGTTTCCTCGATGCCTTCCTCAGAAAATCCCTCGAAGCAGGGTTTACCTGCAAAAGACTGATCGATATTGCCGTGGAATACAAAGATATGCCGACCGTAAAGACATGCGAAATACAATACGGATCCGTTGAAGGCAGGGCAGGAGAGGTTTGCGTACAAAAATAACGGATAGCATAGAGCGTTTAGCATAGAGTAAAAAACCAAGCAATAAGCAGTAGGTAGCAACCGTCGGAAACAGGCAAATGAAACAAAGCGCAGCACAATTACTGCTTGACATATTACATATGTGTGCTATTACTTCATATGTGTTTAATAAATAATAAAGGGGGGTGCTTATGCCGGGAAGTGTTTATAAAATCATTGAGCTTGTGGGAACAAGCCCGAAATCATGGGAAGATGCTGCGAAAATTGCAGTTGAAACGGCATCGAAGTCACTTGAAGATTTACGTGTAGCGGAGGTGGTAAAACAGGACCTGACAATGGAAAACGGAAAGGTCACGGCCTATCGCGTCAGACTGAACATTTCATTCAAATATCACTCAGAATAACATTCTAACGTGGGATAAAGAAATTTGAAAAAAAGAGGGGACGAAAGTCCCCTCAATTATTTTAATACATTCCGTCCATTCCACCCATTCCACCCATTCCACCCGGAGGCATCATAGGCATCTGGCTTTTATCTTTCGGTTTTTCTGCAATCATACAATTGGTTGTGAGCATAAGAGCTGCTACAGACGCGGCGTTCTGCAAGGCGGTCCTCGCTACCTTTGTAGGATCGATAATGCCTGCGCCCATCATGTCATCTATATAAACCTCTTTTGCTGCATCAAAACCAAAGCTGCCTTTTCCGTTCTTTACTTTATCTATAACGATAGAACCATCAAAGCCTGCGTTGTTTGCAATCCACCTGATGGGTTCTTCCAATGCCTTTTTGACTATCTTTACGCCAAGCTGACGTTCGCCTTCGAGTACGATTTCATCGAGCTTCGGCAGGCATCTTAAAAATGCAACACCGCCGCCGGGGATAATGCCTTCTTCCACTGCTGCCTTTGTTGCATGCAAAGAGTCTTCAACGCGGGCTTTCTTCTCTTTCATCTCTGTCTCAGTTGCGGCGCCTACATTGATGACAGCAACGCCACCAACGAGCTTTGCCAGCCTTTCCTGAAGTTTTTCCCTGTCGTAGTCGGAGGTTGTCTCGTCAATCTGTGTTCTGATCTGTTTTACCCTTCCCTCGATCTCCTTCTTGTCACCGGCGCCGTCAACAATTGTGGTGTTATCTTTGTCAATGACGACCCGTTTTGCCGATCCGAGGTCCTTGATGGAAATGCTCTCAAGCTTGATGCCGAGTTCTTCGGAGATCATCTGGCCACCGGTAAGAATTGCAATATCTTCGAGCATTGCCTTTCTTCTGTCGCCGAAACCAGGCGCCTTCACTGCGGCAATCTTCAATGTGCCTCTCAGCTTGTTTACAACAAGCGTCGCCAGGGCTTCACCTTCAACGTCTTCAGAAATGATCAGGAGTGTTCTCCCCATCTTCGCAACCTGCTCGAGTATAGGCAGAAGGTCTTTCATACTGCTTATCTTTTTCTCATTGATGAGTATCAGCGGTTCATCAAGAACAGCTTCCATTTTCTCAGGGTTTGTAACAAAGTATGGAGAGATGTAGCCTTTGTCAAACTGCATACCTTCAACGATGTCGAGGGTCGTTTCCATGCTTTTTGCTTCTTCAACGGTGATGACGCCTTCTTTGCCCACCTTGCTCATTGCTTCCGCAATGATGTTGCCGATGGTCTCGTCATTATTTGCAGAAATTGTTCCCACCTGGGCGATCTCTTTCTGGTCCTGTGTAGGTTTGGAGAGTTTCTTCAGTTCAGCAACAACTGTATCAACGGCCTTATCAATGCCTCTCTTCAACTCCATAGGGTTATGGCCGGCCGCAACGAGCTTTACGCCTTCTCTGTATATGGCCTGTGCAAGTACTGTAGCGGTTGTGGTTCCGTCACCCGCTATGTCGCTTGTCTTGCTTGCGACTTCCTTAACCATCTGGGCTCCCATATTCTCAAACTTATCTTCAATGTCAATCTCTTTAGCAACGGTAACGCCATCTTTTGTCACTGTCGGGGATCCAAACGATTTCTCTAATATTACATTTCTTCCTTTGGGACCAAGAGTAACTCTCACTGCATCGGCAAGAGTATTTACACCCTTTAAAAGTGACTCCCTTACAGCCTGATCGTATTTTATTTCCTTAGCCATACTAATCTTCCTCCTTTCTTAATCTTCCACGATGCCGAAAACATCGTCTTCTCTTAAAATCAGATGTTCCACACCGTCAACCTTGATTTCTGTTCCTGAATACTTGCCGAAGAGAATCTTGTCGCCTACCTTTACGGTAAGGGGAGCTTTTTTGCCGTCGTCCAGCACTTTCCCGTCGCCTACTGCTACCACTTTACCTTCCTGTGGTTTCTCCTTTGCCGCATCGGGGATAATAATTCCACCCTTTGTTTTTTCTTCCTCTTCAATGCGTTTTACGAGGATCCTGTCTTGTAATGGTTTAATCTTCATCGTATCACACTCCTTTCATAAAAATAGTTTATTGGCAATTACAACGATTGATTGCTAAAATAAATATAAGGATATGGGGGTGTTTTGTCAATACCTGCTTGTTAAATTTTTAGCAATAAATTTACGCCTTCCTGGTACCACTTGGAAAACTGTTGATTTTCCCTTTTATTTCCCTCTTTGTCGTGTTGAATGGAAGAAATTATCTCGTTTTTGTCGATTATAATTTCATATTCACGCTCTGCCTGGAGGCAGAGTTTTTCAACCATGCCTGTCAGGACCTTTTCTTTATCCTCCTTACAAAACCAGAGCGACCACCATTTGTCATATGCGCTGCTTATGGTTTTGGAATGCTTATCGTAGTAGCGTGTAAATGACGGCATCCATTCCTTGACGAGAAATTCTTTTGATTCATAAAAGATATCCTCAATGAAGGGATACCTTTCAATAATATCCATCTCAACTTTTATCTTTTTTGTAAAACCATCCACAATGCTGATTGCACCGTGTTTTTTAGAATAGACCTTGTCTTTTAATGAATTCCAGACCTCAATCACGGGGTAGGATTCCATATTTTTTTCCGAGTAATTGATTGTTTCAAGATTTTCAATAGCCTGCCTGCTCTTCCTGGGGGTATTATACATAAGGTTTTCAATAGCCTGCCTGCTCTTTTTAGGTATCCCGTACATCAGAAGACCAAGCAAATCAGATACTACATGGTAGAGAAGCGACCTGTTCTTCGGTCTCTTCAGAGGAAACATAAAGCAGATAAATTCATTCAACTCCAGTGCTTCAACGAGATGGTCTTTTTTTGGCTTCTTTTCCATGTATTTGATCGCGTCAATTGCAAGGGTAATAGTACACATGGAGAGAAGTTCCTTCTCGTCCTTTACAATCTCATATACGTCGAGGATGTGTCTTCTCGGAAGCATTTATATGCCTTCTTTCTTCAACTCCTCAAGCAGTGTCTTTTGCCTGTCCGTCAGCCGTTTAGGTATATCGACGATTACCTCCACATACTGGTCGCCATTTGTGCCCTTACCCATATCGGGTACGCCCAGTCCTTTTAGTCTTACCTTGGCATGGCTTTTTACACCGGGTGGGATTGTTACGCGTTTCGGCCCGTCTACGGAAGGAACCTCCACGGTTGTTCCAAGAATAGCATCGGTAACTTTTATCTCTTTTGTCACGTAGAGATCGTTCCCCACCCTCTTAAAAAACGGATGTTCTCCTACCTTTATCGTAATGTACAGGTCTCCTGCCCTCCCTGTTCTGCCGTCTCTGTTGCCCTTGCCCTGAAGCCTCAGTTTTTTGCCTGTGGAGATGCCCTTGGGTATTTTTACATTTACCTCCTCGGTACCCGTATGGGTTGAAAAGGTTATCCTTTTCTCCCCTCCTCTTATGGCATCCATAAAGGGTATTTCCAACTCATAGTTGAGGTCCAGATCCCGTTCCGGTTGTTGCTCCCTTGTAATATAATCACCAAAATCCCATGACTGGGCCCTCTGCCTGCCGCCTTGTCTTCCGGCCTGCTTACCGAAGATCATGCTGAACATATCGCCGCCGCCGAAACCAAGGTCCTTGAAGAGGTCGCCCATATTGAACCCTCTGAAAATGTCCTCTTCAGAGTATTTCTGCTGAAAACCACCCATACCGAAGGTATCGTACTGTTTTCTCTTCTCCTGATCGCTCAGAACGGCATATGCTTCATTGATCTGTTTGAATTTTTCTTCCGATTCCTTGTTCCCCGGGTTTCTATCAGGATGATATTTCATAGCAAGCTTCCGGTATGCCTTTTTTATTTCTTCTTCCGCAGCTGTTTTTGAAACACCAAGTGTTTCATAATAATCTTGTTTTGATGCCATATCCTTCACCGCCATTGTAAAATTTTATATTTTTAAATTTACAGTTCAATTTTGCTTTTAATATAAATCTCTTTTTCAATTTTATCTATATCTTCGTTGTACGTTTTGGCAGATAGAAGAATTTTAGAAACAACCCTATGAGGATCATGGCGCCGCTCAATATCTGGCCCATGGTAATCATGTCCAGAATATATCCGACCTGCTGGTCAGGTTCCCTGAAATACTCGCAAAATGTCCTGAATATCCCATAGAGTACGAGAAAGATGGCAAAAACATCGCCTTCACGTTTTTTCTTGTCCTTATAGATCCACAATAACACAAAAAGCACAAAGCCTTCCAGAAATGCCTCATAAAGTTGAGAAGGATGTCTTGCTGCATTTCCTCCCTGTGGAAATACCATTGCCCATGGCACATCTGAGGGTTTGCCGAGGAGTTCTGCATTGATAAAATTCCCAAGCCTCCCGAAAAAAATGCCTATTGGACATGTGGGGATAATAAGGTCTGCTACTGTAAAGAAATTGAGACGCCATTTTTTTATGACAAAATATCCTGCAACGAATGTCCCGATAAGCCCTCCATGAAAAGACATTCCTCCATGCCATACAACGAATATCTCAAGAGGGTTGCTGATGTAGAAGCCGAGGTTGTAAAAGAGTACATATCCGAGACGTGCGCCCAGAATGAGCCCGAGGATCAGATAAAAATAAAGGTCATCGATGGCGGCTTTATCTATTTTAAGAGATTTCTTCTTCTTTAACTGATAGAGGGTAAGGAGATAAGAGGAAACAAAGCCGAAAATATACATGAGGCCGTACCATCTCATAGAGAGAGGGCCAATTTTTATTATTACCGGATCAATGTCAGGATACTTAATCATTGCAACCCCTGTTTAACCTCTTCATTCCATTCATCCTCCGTCCGGTTCGTGCTTAGCCAAAATCATAATTCGTCACCGGGTAATGGTTTACGGTTAGGAACTTTGGTCAGTATTTTTCCGAAATCATCCTTTTTCGCCCTTTTTGCTCTGCTTTTTAAATAGTCTTCTGTCATCAACGCGGAGATTTTTTCTGAGACAGCAGACGAGATAAATTGATTAATAGAAACACCTTCCGTTTTGGCAATCTCTTTTACATGCCGATGAATTGATTCGGGTAATCGCAGGCTTAAAGCGCTCATGATATTTCCTCCATTAGTTCTTTGGGTGTTATCGATCTTATGCCAAATTTAGCTGCTCCTTTGAAATCCTTTGCATTGTGCGTCACAATAAGACTTGCACCGGACGCAACGGCCAATTCCAGCAAATGATCATCGTTTGGGTCAGACAGGCAAGGACGCCACAAGTAATAAATCTTTTGATGTTCGCTTTGCAGGCAGAAGTAATCCAGCAACCTTTCGATTTCTTCATCTGATAACCCCAAAACTGCTTGGTTTCTCTTTAGAATATCCTCATATTCAAACAGCAATGTGGTTGACAGCACGGTCTTAACCTTGTCTTTTTCTATCGCCCGCAAGACCTTAAAGGAAGCACCCTTTGATGAATAAAGGCCCGCATATAGTACATTTGTATCAAGGATAATTCTTCTTTTCTTTTTGCCCATGCTATAATACTACATATGGTATCATAATATTGTCAAGCAATAATGGTTCTTTCTTATTTAACCCGTATCTCGTTCCTCGTATCTCATCTTTCCATGTTTCACGCTTCACAAATAACGCTTCACGGATTTCCACTATTTACTGCCTTTATCGCCTTTTACTATTTCACGATTTTATTAATTTCTTCCCACAACTGCCCCGGGTCCTTAAATACCATCCCCTGTATGCCAAATTCTTTCGCTGCTTCCACATACCGCCCAATATCATCAATGTAAAATACCTCATTTTTATCAACATCCATCTTCTCAAAGATCATATCATAAATTCTCTTTTCCGGTTTTTTTACGCCCACCTCAAAGGACAGTATCCATTCGTCCAGCACATGCACGATGGGATAACGCTCAATAATGTACGAGAAATGGAGTTCGTTGGTATTGCTCAGTAGAAATATGGGGTAACTCTTCGATTTCAGATATAATATGGCATCGTTAACTTCCAGGTTCTCCCGGAAAATGGGATTCCATATATCTCTGAATACATCAAAGGCCATGTCGAGTTTGTAACGCTTTTTTAACTGTCCAAAAAATTCTTCTGAAGAAATTTGACCGGTTTCATAGGTATTAATAAGCCCTTTATCTTTTTCGAACATAAACGTAAAAATTTCGTCAGACGTTAAAAACGCTTTGTCACTGGATTTCTCGTAGAGCTTTCTTGCAATCTGCCTGTGTTCAAAAGGCAAAATCACATTCCCTAGATCAAATACGAACAGTTTTATCATAGATAAACACCTTTTCCGGATTCAATGGAGCATAAAGGTTATGGGGGTCCTCCAAGTGCCGCCATCCGCAGATGTGAAGGAATCTTTTACCTTTACGGGACCTCATAAGTATTGATATTTTATCCCTCATATGCCTGTCCCTCGTATGCATTTCTTCAGTATAGGGGGCAACCATTATACCACCCTCAAAAAACAACTTTGCCATGGCTTTTTCGTTTCCTTTGCGTTGGCATTCGCCACTACAGAGAAGTTTCTCAACGTTGGCCGGATGGAACAACTCTTCACTGTTTTTGAGCTTGAGACATGAAAAAATATCGGGATCGATTAAATATAAAAACCCGCCGTGTTTTTTTATATATCGGGATGCAATCTTGTATTCATAGGGCACATCCGCATAAGAGAGCAGGTTTGCCAAGGCTTCCGTATTATATTTACGGTTATAACCCTTGATTTTTTTAAGAACCTCCATGATATTTTTTTTATATTCTTTGCCATTTTTTCTTCTAAAGGTCAAACCATAATTGGAAAATTCAAGGGTAACGATGTGCGGCATAATTCGTTCGAGCCATTGGAGGAGTAATTGCGACCCCTTTTCATCCCTGTGTATTACCCCCAACATAATAAGTTTATTTTCATTATCTGTCATAAAAGTCTAATCAAACATGTTGGAATCTATCTTTCCTATACAGGCACAGGCAGAATGTTCCAGATGGTTTCGGCGTATTCACGGATAGCCCTGTCACTTGAAAATTTTCCGGACCGGGCTACATTGAGGACAGCCATCTTCGTCCAACGATCTTTATCCCGATAGACTCTACCCACCCTTTCCTGGCATTCCATATAAGAGGCGTAATCGGCTAAAACGAAATACTGGTCCCGATCAAGGAGAGGGCTTACAACGGGCTGGAATAACTGCGGAAAATCCGGCGAAAAATACCCTCCTGAAATCTGGTCTATAGCCTGTTTAAGTTCTTTATTTTCCTCATAGTGTCGGCAAGGGTTATAGGAAGCGCGCATCGCTGCAAGCTCTTCCGTTTTATAGCCGAATAGAAAGAAATTATCCTCTCCTGCCTCTTCCCTTATTTCTACGTTTGCACCATCAAGAGTCCCGATAGTCAATGCTCCATTGATGGTATATTTCATATTGCCCGTTCCCGACGCTTCGTATCCGGCAGTGGAAATCTGTTCCGAAAGCTCTGCTGCAGGCATAATGCGCTGGGCAAGACTTACATCGTAATTCGGGACAAAAATCACCCTCAGCATATCCTGCGCCGCAGGATCGGCATCAATGGCAGCGCTTACATTATGAATAAGCTTGATGATAAGTTTACAGATAAAATACCCGGGGGCCGATTTTCCGGAAAACAGAACGGTCCTCGGTGGAAGGTTTTTGCCGACTCTTCCCTCTCTGATTCTGTTGTACACGGTTATAATATGAAGAACATTCAGCAATTGACGTTTATACTCGTGAAACCTTTTTGTCTGACAGTCAAGCATATAGTCCGAAGGGAAAGAAAGCCAGTAGGCTTTAAAAAGATAATCGGATAATTCATTCTTATTCGCTTCCTTTACCCGGTTGAATTCCCTACAGAACTCTTTATCATCTGCAAATGTTTCCAACCCTCTTAATTCTTCGAGGTTTGTCATCCATTTGTCACCGATTGTTTCCGTGATAAGTTTGGACAAACGTGGATTAGACTGGAGAAGCCAGCGCCTCGGCGTGATACCGTTCGTAATATTCTTAAACTTTTCCGGCATCATTTCAAAAAAATCTTTGAATACACTTTGTTTTAAAATGTCGGAATGAAGTTCGGAAACACCATTAACACTGTGACTCCCTATTATTGCGAGGCGAGCCATATTGACAGCCCTTTCTCTGTCGCCGCTGATGATGGCCATCCTGTTTTTTCGCTCCGGTTCATCGGGAAACCTTGCTGATACCTGCACCAAAAACCGTCTGTCCATCTCCTGAATTATCTGCAAATGGCGGGGGAGAAGGTAACCAAAAAGCCCCTCCGACCACGTCTCAAGGGCCTCAGGAAGTACTGTGTGGTTGGTATAGCCAAAAGTTTTTGAAGTTATCTCCTGCGCATCCTCCCAGTTGAGGCCATCATCATCAACGAAGATCCTCATAAGCTCCGGAATAGCAACGGACGGGTGGGTATCGTTAAGCTGAACTGCAACATTTTCCGGGAACTCATTGTAACTCTGATGATATTTTTTATACCTTCTGATAATGTCTTTGAGAGTGGCACTTACAAAAAAATACTGCTGTTTCAGCCTCAATTCTTTGCCGGCGGCATACTGGTCGCTGGGATAAAGCACTTTCGATATGTTTTCGCTGCTGTTTTTGTCCTGAACGGCCCTGATGTAGTCGCCGCTGTTGAAATATTCAAGATCGAAATCCCTTGTTGATTTTGCTGCCCATAGACGGAGAGTATTTACCGTTTTGTTATTGAAGCCCGGGACAGGATAGTCATAGGCCATAGCCATGACCTCATCACCACCCGCCCATTTCATCCGGAATCTTCCGCTGACGCCTCCAATGGTTTCAATCTTTCCGTAAAACCGGACAGGATATAAAAGCTCAGGCCTGGGAAACTCCCATGGGTTGCCATATCTCAACCAGTTGTCCGGGACCTCTACCTGGAAACCATCTTTTATCTTCTGATAGAAAATGCCGTACTCATAACGAATGCCATATCCATAACCAGGATATTGAAGTGTGGCGAGAGAATCGAGGAAACAGGCGGCAAGCCTTCCCAAGCCGCCATTACCCAAGCCTGCATCCCACTCGTATTCCAAGGCATCTTCATAACTAAAGCCAAGAACATCAACGGCTTCATTATATTCATCCGAGAGCCTGAGGTTGATGACATAGTTGCTCAGAAGCCTCCCCAGGAGAAATTCGAGGGACAGGTAATAAACCCTTTTTGCATTAACATCATAGTAGCGTTGTTGTGTGTTAATCCACCGTTCGACAAGGAGTTCTCTGACAGACAGAACGACAGAGTTGAATTTATCCCTTGTTGTGGCTGAATACATATCCTTTGCAAGGCTGTAGGTGAGGTTGTTCAAAAGAGATTTTTGCAGCCCCTCAATGTCTCTTTTCATGTATCTCTCCCATATTGTGTGTTTTTATTCCGGATAAATAATATCATGCAAACGGTATAGATACAAACAAAGAGATGTTTAAAAAGTTTTTTTAATCTCTTGCCATATGCATCTTCATGATATATAAGATAAATATCAGAGTTTATCCTTGTTGCATACAGTATTTGAAAAGGTTTTGACAATACCGTTATTTAAAAAGGGAGGGATGATATGAGCAATCAGTTTACTGAAATATTGATCAAGGCATGCGAGAAGGGCGACCTGGAGAATGTGCGAATTCTGATAGAAAAAGGGGCTGATATAAATATTGTTGATGCGAACGGCTCAACCCCTCTTATTATTACCGGCATGTCCGGTTTTACCGATATTGCCCGGCTTCTCATCGATAGCGGGGCACAGGTTAACGTAAAGAACAAACTTGGCAATACCCCTCTCCTGTATGCCTGCATACGTGGTCATCGGGGGGTTGCCGGATTAATGACTGCAAGAGGCGCAGATGTAAATACCCAGGATAATAACGGCGATACACCCCTTCTTCTTGCAAGCAGGAACGGGCATATAGATATCGTTAAATTACTTGTAGAATATAAGTCTGACATGAACATTCAGGATAAATCGGGCAACACCCCGCTTATGAATGCCTGCATGAGAATGTACACAGGCATCGCTTTGTTCCTCATTGAAAGAGGCGCTGATTTAATGATTACAAATAAAGATAACAAAACAGCCCTCGATATTGCGACAAAGATGAGGCTTGAGCATGTAATAAACAGCATAAAAAGAAGGGATCAAAGACGATAAATTGTAAAGTTCAATGGAATATCAGATAATTTTGACTATCTCGTAGTTTCTCTGGCCGCCCGGCGCTGAAAAGTTTACCTCGTCGCCTACAGATTTACCCAGGAGAGCCCTCCCGAGTGGAGAACTCATCGATATTTTTCCTTTTTGTATGTCTGATTCGTAAGGGCCGACTAACTGGTACACCACCTCGTCGTCTGTTCCGAGGTTTTTCAATGTAACACTGCAACCGAACTCAACGTTTTCGTGCTCTGTAAATTTTATAGTGATAACTTCAGAATTCCGTATCATTTCTTCAAGCTCTGCAACTTTTTTCTGGAGAAACTGAAACTCCTCCTTTGCCGCATCATATTCGGCATTTTCAGATAAATCCCCGTGTTCGCGTGCTATCTCAATAGCTTGAATAATTTTTGGCCTTTTTGTGTTGAGTAGGTATTCATGCTCCTTTTTCAGGTTCTCATAACCTTCTTTTGTGATGGGAAATTTCATAATGGGGTTTGCCATGGCCAATTCATAAAATTACATTTTTTATTTCAAATTATCAACTTGAAAATCTCCAATTTTAAATTTTATAATAGGCGGTATAATATGAAGTTCGAAGACGGCTTAAAAAAACTGGAAGGGATCGTAAAGACACTTGATGAAGGAAATATATCCCTTGATGAAGCATTGAACCTTTTCAAAGAGGGGCTATCTCTCACTAAGGAACTATCAAAAAGGCTTGACGAAGTGGAAAAGAAGGTGGAGGTTCTCCTTAAAAAGGAAGATGGCACGATTGAAAAACGACCTTTTCTACAGGACGATGCATGATGGAACTTGGAACATATCTTCATGATAAACGCATAATCGTTGAAAACACATTAAAGGATATTTTCGCATCCTTTAAGACCACCCCCGGGACGTTGCGTGACGCTATGGAATATATGCTGTTTTCCAACGGCAAAAGAATAAGGCCTATCCTTGCGATTGCGGCAAACGAAGCATACGGAAAATCGAACGACGATTTACTTCCTCTTGCCTGTACGATAGAGATGATACATACCTACTCACTCATCCATGACGATCTGCCGAGTATAGACAATGATGATATAAGGCGCGGAAGACCCACATGTCATAAGGTTTTCGGGGATGCCATTGCTATTCTCGCCGGTGATGCACTGCTTACCGAGGCTTTTCGCATCATGGCCGATAACCGTTATACGGAGAACGTAAACCCTAAAATTCTTAAGCAGGTAGTTTTTGAGATTGCCTCGGCCTCCGGTGCTGATGGCATGGTGGGTGGCCAGGTAATGGATGTCCTTTATGATGGAAAAGAAGGGACTAAAAATATTCTGAACTATATCCATATGCACAAAACAACGGCTCTTATCAGGGCATCTGTCCGGATAGGCGCTATTATGGGAGGTTCAAAGATACGTGATTTGAAAAGATTTACAAAATATGCCGAATGTATCGGGCTTGCCTTCCAGGTTATGGATGATATACTGGACGCTGAAGGCGATGAAGAGCTGGTGGGAAAACGACTTAAAAAAGATACCGGAAAACAAACGTATATAAAGCATTATGGCATTATGGCATCAAAAATCAAGTTAGAGCAACTTATAGATGAAGCTGTAAAATCAATAGAATTTTTAGGAGACAATTCAATAATACTTTCAGACCTCGCGAGGTTCTTAGGCAGCAGGGTCGTCTGATGTTCCTCGAAAAAATCAACTCCCCGGATGATGTAAAAAAACTAACCATCCCGGAACTCATAACCCTCTCCGATGAAATACGGAAATTAATTATCGATGTTGTCTCCAAAACAGGGGGACATCTGTCTTCAAGCCTCGGCGTTGTGGAATTAACCATTGCACTACACCGTGTTTTCGATACCCCGTCCGATAAAATCATATGGGATGTGGGCCATCAGTGTTATGCACACAAAATATTGACAGGAAGAAGAGATCAATTCGGGACACTCAGACAGGACGAGGGACTAAGTGGATTCCCCAGCAGGCAAGAAAGCATATACGATGTATTTAATACGGGCCACGCCAGTAATTCCATCTCAATAGCCGTAGGACTTGCTGAGGCGAAAATAAAGATGAACCAGGCCCACAAGATCATTCCGGTAATCGGTGATGGTTCCCTTACGGGCGGTATGTCCTTTGAGGCCTTAAACCATGCAGGCGATTTGAAAAGCGATATAATTGTAATACTTAACGATAACGAAATGTCCATTTCAAAAAATATTGGCGCACTTTCTTCATATCTCAACAGAATTATGACAGGTGAATTTGTAAGCAATGCGAGGGAAGAGATAAAGAGGATGCTGAAAAATATTCCTGCCCTGGGCGATACCGTATATAAAGCTGCAAGGCACATTGAAGAATCGATCAAGGGATTAATTACGCCCGGGATAATCTTTGAACAGCTTGGATTTCAATATTTCGGTCCTGTGGACGGACACAATTTTAATTATCTCATAGAAACATTAAGAAATATCAAGAGGCTAAGAGGCCCGATTCTGGTCCACGTGGTTACAAAGAAAGGCAGAGGATATACCCATGCTGAGGATGACCCTGCCAGGTTTCATGGTGTTTCAACCTTCGAGGTAGAAACAGGGAGTCCCACAAAAAATGGGCTGCCCACATATACGGACATCTTCGGCAACACAATTATTGAGCTTGCCGAAAGAGATGACAAGATAATAGCTATTACTGCTGCCATGGGTCTGGGGACAGGGCTTGAGAAGTTTTCGCAACGCTTTCCTGACAGGTTTTACGATATCGGTATTGCAGAACAACACGGGGTTACCTTTGCCGCTGCCCTTGCGCTTGGCGGTTTAAAACCCTTTGTTGCCATATACTCAACCTTTCTTCAGAGGGCATATGATCAGATCATATTAGATGTATGCCTCCAGGAGCTTCCCGTTATCTTCGCTGTTGACCGGAGCGGCATTGTAGGCCAGGATGGCCCTACTCACCACGGCGTCTTCGACCTGGCGTATTTCAGGCATATACCCAATATTATACTTATGGCGCCGAAAGACGGGAATGAACTCAAACAGATGCTGTATTCTGCATATCTCTACGGCAAACCCGCTGCGATCAGATATCCAAGGGGTGAAGCTCAAGGCATTAAACCGGATAAGGATTTTATGGAAATCCCCCTTGGGAAATGGGAGAAACTGAAAGAAGGCAATGATATTGCAATCATAGCCTGCGGGAACACCGTTTACCCGTCGCTGACGGCCGCTGCGGAACTTGGGGAAGAAGGAATACAATGTACGGTCATAAACGGGCGGTTCGTAAAACCGATGGACAGGGATATGTTTGTTGATACTGCGACCTCCATAAAAAAGATTTTGACAGTTGAAGAAAATACTATAATCGGCGGGTTCGGGAGCGGGGTAATGGAAATGCTGTCAGAAGAGAAACTTGACGCAGTTGTTCGAAAAATCGGCATTCCGGATATGTTTCTGCCGCATGGGTCCCAGGGTATGCTTAGAGAAAAGACCGGCATCAACACTGAAGGCATAAAAAACACGATACGCCAGTGGTTAAAGAACGGATAGACGTAGTGCTTGCAGAGCAAGGGCTTGCCCCGTCCCGGGAAAGGGCTAAGATTCTTATCATGGCAGGCGAGATATATATCGGGCAGGAACGGATAATAAAGCCTGACATGAAGGTAGCCCATGATGCAGCCATTGAAATCAGAAAAAATCCAATTCCATATGTAGGCTATGGCGGCGTCAAACTTGAAAAGGCAATAAAGACATTCGGCATTGATATAAAGGATAAAAAGGCAATCGATATCGGCTCATCAACGGGTGGATTTGTAGATTACCTTTTAAAGTCCGGCGCTTTCCGCGTATATGCAATAGATGCCGGGACATACCAGTTGCATGAAAGCCTGAGAAATGACTCGAGGATAACAGTTAAGGAAAATTTTAATGCCCGTTACCTCACCTTTGACGATATTGGCGAAAAGGTTGACATAATTACCATAGACGTATCGTTTATCTCACTCAAAAAGATATTCCCCGTTTTAATGCCGCTTCTCAATTCCGGGGGTCATGTCATTTCTCTCGTAAAACCGCAGTTCGAGGTCGGGAGGTTTGAAGTCGGAAAGGGCGGGATCGTGAAAGATGTGAAAAAAATCGAAAGGGTAATCGAGGATATAAAGGCATTCGGGTATACACTTGGTTTGAAATATGCAGATATTGTTGAAGCGCCCCGGGAAAAAGAGAGAAAAAACAGGGAATATTTCATGTTATGGGAACTGTAAAGGCGCCAAAACCTGTCCGGTTTTTTTCGAGCATCATTTTCAGCAGCGAGAAGCATCTCATTGATGCAAAGGAAATGCTTCGGCCTGCAATCGGTAATTTTCAGGAAGAAACACCCCCCATGCTATTTTCCCAGACGGATTATTATAATAAAGAGATGGGCGATAATCTATCACGGGTCTTCATCCTCTTTGAGCCGCTCTTTCAGAGGGATGCACTTTCTGACATTAAATTAAAAAGCAACGACATAGAACTCATGCTTGCGCTGAAAGGCAAAAGAATGGTAAATATTGACCCCGGGTATATATCTCTTGAAAATATCGTCCTCGCCACAACAAAAGGATATGCCCACAGGATCTATGTCGGCAAAGGGATATACGGGGACCTTACGCTCACCTTCAGTGCCGGAACTTATAAAGCCCTTGAGTGGACATATCCCGATTACGGGAGCGAACATATTATCTCTTTATTAAACAGGTGGCGGGAAGCGCTGAAGGAGAAGCTGAAAAGGCACGAAGTTACGAAGATGGGAAGTTAAGAAATTAAGAAGACACAAAGGGAGTTGATTATGATAAAGAGCATGACAGGATTTGCAAAAGCAGAGGCGGAATGTGAAACAGGAAAAATTACAGGGGAGGTAAGGGCATTAAACAGCCGTTATCTTGAAATCAACCTTAAGCTCCCCAAAATAGATTACCTCTATGAGCAAAAGTTGAGAGAACTGGCAAAAAAATATATAAAGCGAGGCAAGATCGATATAACAATGAAGTGGGAAAGAGCAAGCGGAGATTGGAATACTCCGAAGATAAACGAGGTTGCGGTCAGGCAATACCTCGACCTTGTAAAGGTATTGAGGGATATGTACGGTTTAACCGGCGATCTCACCATAGAAAATATTTTGGCTTTCAGGGATACCTTAAGTTATGAGGAGAATAACAACGTCTCTGAAGATAAATTAGTTAAATCATTTGAGGATTTGCTAAAAAAGCTTAATGAAGAAAGGACTAAAGAAGGAAAACTTATCCAGAAAGATCTGAAGGAACGCTTAAAAAAGATTATGAGCAACCTCAGCGAAATAGAGGACAGATGGCCTATAACAATTAAAGCACACGAAGAAAAACTGAAAGAAAAGATGATAGAGGTTACTAAATCAACCTCTATCGATGAAGTAAGGGTATTGCAGGAACTTGCAATATATATGGAACGTGTCGATATCGCAGAAGAAATTGTGAGACTTACAGGGCACATAGACAATTTCAAAGCTACTTTAAGTTCGCATGATGCGGTTGGGAGAAAGCTTGATTTCATTATCCAGGAAATGGTACGGGAAACAAACACCATAGGGAGCAAATCGAATGACCTTTATATCAACGAAAGGGTTGTCCAGATAAAGGTGGAGATTGAAAAGATGCGGGAACAGGCGCAGAACGTTGAGTAAAACAGGGTTCAAGGGTTCAAGGCTCAAGTGGTTCACCTGCCCGCTTAAACCCTGCTAAAAGGTGTTAAAAGTGAAAAAAACCAAAGGGCATTTATTTGTGGTTTCCGGGCCGTCAGGCGCCGGAAAAAGCACGCTCATCAAACAGTTTCTGGCTGAAGACCATAACAGCACTTTTTCTGTTTCCTACACCACAAGGGAGAAGCGGCCAAACGAAATAAACGGGAAAGACTACTATTTTGTTGATATTAATACCTTTAAAGAGATGATAAATAAAAACGGTTTTCTTGAATGGGAAAATGTTTACAGCTATCTCTATGGCACACCCAAAAAAGAAGTATTTGAAACCCTTGAGAGGGGGTTGGATATCGTTCTCGACATCGATGTGAAAGGAGCCTTAAATGTAAAGAATCAATATCCTGATGCTTATCTCATATTTATTGAACCCCCGTCTAAAGAGGAATTGAAGAAAAGACTCTCTTCAAGGGGGGAAAAAGAGATAGATATTAGAATGAAACGGGTAGAAGAAGAGATTGAAAAAAAAGGATTTTTCGATTATACTATAGTCAATGAAGATATCGATACGGCTTATAACGATTTTACAGGCACAATTGAAAGGATAAGGGGGAAAGAATATGGCAAGAATAACTGTTGAAGACTGCATGGATAAAGTAGAAAATCGTTTTGAGCTTGTCCACCTATCTGCCAAGAGGGCAAAACAACTCCTTAAGGGATCAAAACCCCTTGTCAGATCAACAAACCGCGAAGTCGTTACAGCCCTCAGAGAGATTGCAGATAATTTTGTGTACTTTGAGAAAAAAGAAGTTGTAGAAAAGTTAGAGAAGTTAGAGAAAAAAGACACCCCTTATCAGCTTTCCAATTTTACCCCGTAATATAATATTTTATACTTTTAAAACGGCGGACCGGCGAGAAACCCACCCTTTAATAAAGAAAAAAAACCAAATGTGTAATCTTTTGATTTAAGTCAAGGATTAATCTTTATTCCTGCATTATATTACCTCTATAAGTTATTCTAAAAAAAGAAAAAAAGGAGGTAATTATGTTTTGTTATCAATGTGAACAGACGGCAAAAGGTGAAGGATGTACAAAGGTGGGGGTTTGCGGGAAACAGCCTGATGTTGCAGCCCTGCAGGATCTCCTTGTTTATGTCCTGTCGGATCTCTCTTTTTATGCTGAAGAAGGCAGAAAAGTAGGCGTCGTTGATAGAAAAACGGATGTTTTTACGATCGAAGCACTCTTTGCTACGCTTACGAATGTCGATTTTGACCCTGAACGTTTTGTTGCCCTTATTAAGCAGGCGGCCGTTTTTATAGATGCCCTCAAAGAAAGGGTAAAGGCAGCAGGCGGAAAGGTAGAATTACCGGCAGGTCAAAACCTGTTCAAACCTGAAGCCACCCTTGAAGGACTGATCAAGCAGGGGGAAGGCGTAGCGATACAACCCGGCAACTCAAATCCGGACATTACATCGCTGAAACACACACTATTATTCGGTATTAAGGGAGTTGCAGCTTATGCATACCATGCGCAAATTCTCGGGCAGGAAGACAATGCTGTCTATGCTTTTATCCATGAAGCATTGATTGCCATTTTTAAAAAGGCGCTCGACCTCAATGAGGCCCTTTCCCTTGTGCTCAAATGCGGTGAAATAAACCTTAGGACCATGGAACTTCTGGATGCAGCCAATACCAATGCATACGGTCACCCCGTTCCCACGAAAGTTCCACTCGGTGCAAAGAAGGGAAAGGCTATTCTCGTTTCCGGCCATGATCTCAAAGATCTGGAAGAAATTCTCAAACAGACGGACGGGAAGAATATATATGTGTATACACATGGTGAAATGTTGCCTGCCCATGGCTATCCAGGCCTCAAGAAATACTCCCATTTTTATGGACACTATGGCACAGCATGGCAGAACCAGCACAAAGAATTTGCCCAGTTCCCCGGTGCAATACTTATGACTACGAACTGCATTCAGAAACCTAACGATTCGTATAAAGACAATATCTTTACGCTTGGAACTGTCGGGTGGCCCGGTGTAACCCATATATCAAACCACAATTATGCACCAGCCATCAAAAAAGCCCTTGACATGCCGGGTTTCCCGGAAGATGTGAACGGCAAAACAGTTATGGTTGGATTCGCGAGAAATACTGTAATGGGTGTAGCCGGTACAGTCATCGAAGCGGTGAAAAACAAGAATATTCGTCACTTTTTCCTTGTTGCCGGCTGTGATGGCGCCAAACCGGGCAGAAACTATTATACCGAATTTGTTGAAAAGGTCCCGAAAGACTGTATCGTTCTTACGCTTGCCTGTGGAAAATTCCGCTTTTTCGATAAAGACCTTGGCGACATCGGCGGCATCCCGAGGCTTCTTGACATCGGCCAGTGTAATGATGCCTATTCTGCAATACAGATTGCCGTTGCCCTTTCAAAGGCCTTTAATGTCAGCGTCAACGACCTGCCCCTCTCACTTGTCCTCTCGTGGTATGAACAGAAGGCTGTGGCAATTTTGTTGACCCTCCTGTACCTTGGCATTAAAAATATCCGCCTTGGACCATCACTGCCGGCCTTTATAACGCCGAATATATTGGACGTGCTTGTGAAAAACTTCGGTATAAAACCGATTACCACCCCGGACGAAGATTTGAAGGCAATACTGGGGTAATGAAATAGCGTAGAGCGTTTAGCGTGCAACGTAGAGTAAAGGCAAAAGATAGCTGAGAGAGTGGATCGTAGAGCGTAGACAAACAGCACAAAGCGTTAAGCGTAGAGTAAATAAGCTTTAAGCGTATAGGATTTGTATCTTTTTTGCTAAACGCTATCCGCTCTACGCTAAACACTAACGATGGAGGCGGGTAAAATGAAGATAAAACGAAACATCATTGAGATTGATGAAGAGAAATGTAACGGTTGCGGCCAATGTATATCGGCCTGTGCCGAGGGGGCAATTCAATTGCTGAACGGCAAGGCAAAGCTTGTATCTGAAAATTACTGCGATGGTCTTGCCGCCTGCCTGGGGGAGTGCCCCGAAGGCGCCCTTAAAATTGTAGAGCACGATGCCGATGCCTTCGACCAGGAAGCAGTCGAACAACACTTAAAGCACAAAACACGAAACGGGCAATGCGAAACGAAGGAAGAAACACGAAATGCGAAATGCGCAACGGAAAACGTCGATCCGCAATTCGCAAACAGTTCACGGTTCACGGTTCACGGTTCTCAGCAACCGGCACTCAATGCTCAATGCTCAACACTCAACACTGAGACTCTCCCCTGCGGCTGTCCCTCAACCCATCTCCAGATGTTTGCCTCTCCGTGTGAAGCGGCAAACCGCCCCGCTCAGTATGCAGATGCGGATTCTGCTCTTACCCACTGGCCGGTTCAAATCAAGCTGATACCGGCGGCTGCGCCATTTCTCAGGGGGGCCGATCTTCTTGTTGCCTCAGACTGCACTCCTGTAGCATACCCCAACTTCCACAACGATTTCTTAAAAGGGAAGACTGTATTGATGGGGTGCCCCAAGTTTGATGATACCGGGGAGTATATTAATAAGTTTGCAGATATTTTCAGGGAAGCCGATGTAAAAAGCATTACCGTGTTAATTATGGAAGTACCATGTTGTTCAAAAATGCCGCTACTCGTTCAACAAGGCATGGTGCTTGCCGGGAAGAATATCCCCATGGAAATAGTCGTTGTGAATACACGAGGGAAGATTATTAAGAAGGAAAAGTATTAAAAAAGTCCCCGCCAACCGTATAAAGGCCGGCGGGGACTTCCTTGAATAATTACTTCAATGCCTTTGTTGCATCCTTGTACTCTTTTTCATCGAGAGCGCCGTCGCCGTTCTTATCGAAATTCTTGAACATTTCCGGGCTGACATTGACAAAGACAACCGTTAATTCTTCAATAGTTATCTTCCCGTCCTTATTTGCATCAATATCTTTGAAGCCCTTTTTCTTTGCTGCAGGTTTTTCTTTCTTTTCCTTTGCCGGTTTTGCAGCAGCTATCTTCTTAACATCGATGCCGTCCTTTTTGTACTTGGCAGCAACCTTGTCACCCACCTTTATCTCACCGGCATCTTTATAGCCTTTAAATTTTGCGTTGGTAATGTCGAATGTAACGGCATCCTTTTTAGCTTTTACTGTAAGGGTTTTTCCCGCAACATCAACATTTGTTACTTCGCCATAAAAACCTGCTGGTTTTGGTTTGGGTTTCGGTTTGTCCGCCGGCTTATCAGCTTTCGGCTCTGCCTTTTCAGGGGCCGGTGCTGCCGCTTTTTCCGGTGCCGGCGCCGGTGCTGCTTTTTCCGGTGCCGCTGCCGGTTTTGCCTGTGCAAAAACCATTGACACAAATGCAACACTAATAAATAATGCAAACACAACCATTAAGACTTTTTTCATAATTTTTCACCTCCTTCCTTTTTTTTCTCAATTTCTGATTATATTTTTATGTTCTAACATTTGTATACACCATGTCAAGACCTTTTATTTATAAGATAATTTTATTGCCCCACGGGTCAATTTCCCGAAGCTTGCTTCGAGATTGATCCATGCTCCTTATTTTGCTTTTGATACCCCGTAGCCTGCCGCGGGGTAGTTCATTGTCAGCCTGGACGGGTTAACCATGTTCAGCTTTATAGCGGCATACTCAGGGTATTGCAAATATATATGTTTTTTATCATTAAACGCATCAATCAATCTATCATTGGTAGTCATAAAAAAATCTATCCCGTGCCTTATACAGTTGAGGATATGCCTGGTATCTCTATCTATCTGATTAGACTGATATTTTCTTAAGACTGTGGCAAGGACAAAATCTATATGTGATTTTTCCAGAGGCAGTTTTCCGGAACTTTTTTTACTCAATCCCACGATCCTGTTCCAGAGACCGAAAAGATTCCGGTTTCTTTCCCCTTCATCACCTTCAAAAACAGGTTTTATGCCGTATCGGTCTAATACCGACAAAAATATTTCCCAGTTTAGTTGGTAATCGGTACGTTTCAGGTCCTTCCAGGGGGTATCCGTATACCAGAGGTGGAGAGAACCCGAACAGTCTTTAAGGATGTTGAGGTCTTTTTCCGAAATGGAGAATGCAGGTTCGTTTCTTCTGAAATCAAGGATTTCATCTTTGATCAAAGAGGTTAATTTCTCCTCAGTGCCACCGGTAAATTTATCTGCTGCATTCGGAAGGAAATCAATTTGCTCATAAAAAACTAAAATGCGTTTCCATTTTCTTATATTATTTTTTTCAATCTTGTCCCATCTTTCGAATTCATCTATAGCCTCCATGGCCCTCATTGTATCTGTTATACAACAACCATGGCTGTTCAGCCATAATATGATATCCATCTCCAGATCCATGCCTGAGGTCACAAGCTTTATTTCGTTATCTATAAACTTTCTCCAGACATTACGCATGGATTGCCAATGAGGAGATTGTTTGCTTTTTTCAGGTGGAGGAGAAGCTAATGTGTCAAGTATACTGAAATCTACATAGGTTGTTACACCCATAAAGAATACCTGTTGATGCCCTGTTTATTTAGTTCCCAACAAATGCCCCAGGAGAAAGTTAATCATGGAAAGCACAATGCTGAAGAGCATGGCAACCCAAAAACCTTTAACCTCGAATCCCTTAATAACCGATGAGGCAAGCAATATCAAAAACGCATTTATCACAAAGGTAAATAATCCCAGTGTTAAAATGTTAATGGGCAGGGTAATCAGTATAAGAAAGGGTCTTACAAGAACATTAATAATCCCGATGAAAAGCGCAATCCACAGTGCGGCAAAGAAGCCTTTTACATTAACTCCCGGTATGATGTAGGCAGCAAGCATAATTGATGCAGCCATAATAATCCATCTAAGAAGTATCATCATCTTTTGTGTACATTATGTCACAAAATAAAAAATATTCAAATAAAATGTGTAAAAAATAATAAACGGGATTTTGCTCTTGCATAGCCTGAAATGGAGATTGTATTGACAAGTTTTAGTGCTTTTTGTAAACTCATCCTAATAGCTATAAGGGGTTTTGCCATGAAAAAGAAAAAAGACCCGATCAAACTTTTCGCAATATGTATAGCGTTTGTTTTTCTTACGGCCTGTCAAAGTTACCAGAGGCAGGTTATCCCGTTCAAGATGCCTTCTGCATACCCGAACGCAACAGAGGTTGCCGGGGCTACGGTAGCAGTGAAAATGTTTAGCGACAGCAAGGAGGCGGAAGCGGTTTATGGTTTCGATATTATAGGGTCAGGTGTGTTTCCCGTCCAGGTTATATTCGATAACAAAGGTTCTCACCCTATTGAAATTCTCCCGGGTCAGACCCTTCTCATTGATGTTGACGATAATATCTGGCCCGTACTCGATGCAAATCTTGCCTATGAGCGGATTGCAAATAAGACAAAGTATGGAGAAGTTGTCCCCAAAGCTGCCAGGGGTGGTTTTTTTGCGGGTATTGCCGGCGCCATGATAGGCGCTGCCGTGGGGATTGTGACAGGTACAAATGTGGGCACTGCCGTGCTGCAGGGTGCAGCAATCGGAGCAGCAGCCGGAGCCACTGCCGGAGGCGCTGCAGGACTGTTCGATAAAGATGCACAGGACAAAATACGCGAAGATCTGCAGAAAGGCACACTGGAAAATAAAGCCGTGCCTGCTCAACAGATTGCATACGGCTTTATTTTTTTTCCGGGAGAGGCGGCAAAGGCAAAGGAATTACGGTTAAGGATAAGAGAGGTTGATAACGGAAACTCCCATGCAGTTGTCATGAAGTTCCAATAAGCAGCTATATTTTATATACAGGAAAGGAGCATACCATGAGTATTTTTTTGCAGGCAAGCGATATTTGCCAATTTGCAATTCGTGTTGAGGAAGACGGCGAATTATTTTACCACCGGGCTGCCATGGCTGCTGAGAATAGAGAAACAGGCAAACTTTTCGACCGTCTTGCCGATGACGAAATACGGCATAAAAGGATATTCCAGGATATGCTTTCGAAAATTGAGGAATACAGACCGCCTGAAAGTTTTAGCGGTGAATACATGGCCTATCTCCGTGATTATATCGACAATAAGGTGATTTTTACCAAAGATGCAAAGGACGGACAACTGAAAAATGTGCATGACACCTTGTCTGCCCTTGACTTTGCCATGCAGAGAGAGCTTGATTCTATTCTTTACTACCAGGAGGCAAAGCAGGCTGTTGCGCCAAAGTATCACGGCCAGATAGAAAAGATTATCGAAGAAGAGCGGAAGCACTTTGCAGTATTATCGGAAACAAAAAAGAATTACCGGAACAAATAAGGGGGTACACGATGTCGGCAAAGTTAATGGAGTATTTCAATAAACAACCGAGGCTTGGCTGCCTCAGTACCGCAAATAAAGAGGGCAAGGTAAATGTGGCCTACTTTGGCTCGCCCAGGATGGTCGACGAGAAGACCATAACGATGGGTATTGGCAAGAACAGAACCTTTGCATATCTTCAGGAAAACCCTTTTGCAGTCTTCATGATCATGGAGCCGGGCAAAGTCCTGAGCGAATGGAGGGGCGTGAGGGTTTATGTAAAGATGGTCGATTGCCGGACATCCGGGCCAAAATTGGATGATATGAAGGCTCAGATTGCAAAGGTTGCAGGCGAAGCCGGCGCCAAAATGGTCTATGCCGCTGTGAGCTTCGAAATTTATGAAATCAAACCGCTCGCCGATTTCGGACAGGGGCGGGAAAAGGCAATCTCGTAAGGCAACTGGTGAAATACGAATCGCGAATCGCGAAATTATCGTGAAGCGTTATGTGTGAAGCGTGAGAAATTCTATAGCGCAGTGGATTTAAGAGTAAACGCTCTACGCTAAACGCTATCCGCCAATAAAGATCATCGCTATGAGCTATGAACTGACGGATTTTTATGATCTTAATAAACCCGCCTGTTGTAAAACCAAGTGAGCCGCCTCCTGGAATTGCAAAGCTTTCCGGGGCGCTCCATATCCATGGCATTCGCCACCACATAATCGATGCGAATATCGAAGGCTTGTATTATCTGCTGGGAAAAGCCGGAGACTTCCCCTTCCCTCTCCATTTTGATAAAGGGGCATTGCATGATACCTGGACCCGGAGGGCCTTGCGTAACCTTTCCAATAACCTTGAGGGGCTAAAAAGATGGGAAATTTATACCAACATCGACCGGTATAAGCGGGCGGTGATGGATGTGAACCGCATTCTTGATAAATTTGCAGGAGGCGAAGGAATTCATGCAAGTCTCGTCGATTACCGGCACAAAAAACTTACTCCGTTAAGAAGCAGCGATCTTTTGTATGCAGCAGATCACCCCGAAGAAAACCCATTCTACCTTTATTTTCATAATAGGCTGAATGAAGCCATAGATCATGCGGACTCACCTTGTATCGGTTTTTCCTTAAATTACCTTAGCCAGGCATTGACAACCTTTGCCATGATCGGATTCTTAAAAAGAAGGTCCCCTGCCTTTAAAATCATTGTTGGCGGCGGTCTCGTTACATCATGGATGAGAAGCCCTTCATGGAGAAATCCTTTCGGAGGACTCATAGACCATCTCGTTGCAGGCCCCGGAGAGGCTAATCTCCTTGCTCTTCTGGGCAAAGAGACAAAAATGACAGGGCATTGTGCACCGCGCTATGATTCTTTCCTTGAAGGCAAGTATCTGGCGCCGGGATTCATCCTCCCCTACAGCACATCTTCCGGTTGCTACTGGGGTAAATGTTCTTTCTGTCCCGAAAAGGCAGAGGGGAATGCATATGCACAAACCCATCCCGATTCAGTCACGGATGATCTCCGTGTGCTCTCCGAACAATTGAAACCCGCACTTATTCATCTGACGGATAATGCCATCAGCCCTGTTATGATGAGAAAGATACCTGAAAATCCGCCCGCATCACCCTGGTATGGTTTTGCAAGGATTACCCCCCACCTTGCCGACCCGGATTTCTGCTCTGCCCTGAAAAGATCAGGCTGCGTCATGCTGAAACTGGGCCTCGAATCCGGCAGTCAGGATGTCATTGATTTTATGAACAAAAGGATCGACCTGAAAATTGCTGTGAAGGCATTAAAGAATCTGAAAATTGCCGGTATTGGCACATATGTTTATCTCCTCTTCGGAACACCGGCAGAAACAGAGGCTTCAGCGAGGAAAACCCTCGATTTTGTAGCTGCACAGGCAGATTATATCGATTTCATGAATATTGCCGTCTTTAATATGCCGGTAAACAGCCCCGATGCAAAACATCTCATAACAAATGTTTTCTATGAGGGTGATTTATCGCTTTATACTGATTTCAAACATGTAAAGGGATGGGGCAGACGCCAGGTCAGACAATTTCTTGACAGGGAATTCAAAAAGCATCCTGCCATCCGGCCGATCCTCCGGCGCAACCCTCCGCTTTTTACATCAAATCATGCACCGCTTTTCAGCATTAAACATTCAAATAAAGTTTAACATGGATGAATTTGCCGTTTTTTAATTGATAAAAAGCAGCACACCCGGCGTAGTAAGTGTTACCTTTCTTGCGGGGACCAAGGAAATCGGTGTCTTCCAGGCAATGCCATTCAATGAGGAGCTCCGCAGCGATCCGGTCGGTATCAAAGAACACATTGAGTAGCTTGAGCACCTCATGTATGCCTTTGTGGCCTGCTGTCCAGAAATCAACTATGGCTTTCCTGCCCTTGAGCGTTCCTTTAATCGGATCTTCGAATACCGCATCGGGATCATAATACCGGTCAAAGACATCCGCCTTTTCACTGCTGGAACTAAACATCGCGCAGTATTCTTCAAATTCATGTCTGTCCATATACCCTCCTATTTTTTTTCTTTACCCCTTGATGTGATAATAATCTTTTTTGCTTCCATTTCTGAGATTTCTTCAGGGGTGCAGCCAAGTGATTTCAGTATCTCCACGGTATGTTCACCGAGCCTTGGCCCGATCTTAAAATCTGTGAATATTTCCCCATCAAAACGAAAAGGGGGAGCGATAAACTCCACCTGAGCCCGTTTCGTGCTTTTATCATAAGGGACGGTAATGATCTTTCCGGAGTCCCGTACGAAGGGATTCCTGAAGGCGTGAGGTATATCATCAACAGGGGCGCATGGAATTGTTCCTGTGAGAAGTTTCAGCCATTGATCGGTAGGCTTAGCCGAAAAGATCCCGTCAAGGACATCCGTCAAAGCCTGACGGTTTTTCAATCTGTTTTCATTTGTGTGGAAGCGTTCATCCCCCTTCAACTCGAGGTGACCGATATGTTCGCAGAGCAATTCCCAGAATTTCTCGGTAAGACAGGCGATATATATCCAGCCGTCGGCGGTGTTGTAAAGCTGACACGGAGCCTGAGTCGCATGGGCCGAGCGGGGCTGTTTGCCGGCAACAAACCCGTCGTTTAAAAACCATAAGTACTGGTAACACAGGCAATTCAGCGCTATATCAAAGAGGTTTGTGTCCGCATCGCCGCCTTTTCCTGTCTGCTCCGCGTGATACAGGGTTGCTACAGTACATAGGGCAGCGTATACGCTTCCAAGAAGGTCGACCACGGAAACGCCTACCTTTGTGGGGATGCTGCCCGGATCTCCTGTAACGGACATCCATCCTGTCTCCGCCTGCATCAGGAAATCGTATCCCGGCCAGCTTGCCCGTTTATTGTCCCGCCCGTATCCGGAAAGATGTGTACAAACGATCTTTTCATTGTAAGGCGCAAGATGTGCATATGTCATCCCGAGTTCTTCCGGAAGGGAACCGCGAAAGTTGTTTATCACCGCATCGGATACAGCGATAAGCCTGTGAAAGATATCGCGGCCTTCTTCCGTCCGTATGTCCAGGACGATACTCTTCTTGTTGTGAAGACAGAACTGGTTTCCCTCGTTGTCCTGCTTTTCCTCATCCAGATAGAGCGATCCCATCCGGCGCAGGGGATTCCCACGCTGCTGTGGATCTTCGACGTTGATGACTTCGGCGCCCATAAGGGCCAGTAATTCGCCGTGGAATGCGCCGGACCCCCATGTCTCAAAGGAAAGAATTTTTTTACCTGCAAGCGGAAACATGGCTACCCTCTAATAGATTAAAAATTTGATTGAATCCTTCCCGCCACAGGTCGTGTTCGAATTTTTCCGGAACGCCATTATGCACAAAGAGGGCATGAGAATAATCGTCAGGGTATCGGGTTTTTTCCTGTCATCCATTTTATAATCCCTATTACTGCGGATTGTGGTCATTTTCATATTCGAGATGTTGCCTCCCCAGTTCCCTTACAACCTCCCCGGTATTCCGCACATCGCCAAAGAAGAGTTGCGTGTTTACTAATGTTGCCTCCATTAAGGCGGCATCAAAGCTCGTCGTTGCATCCGAAACAAGGATTACTTCGTAGTCAAGTTGCATGGCGTCTCTTAAAGTGGATTCGACACAAACGTTAGCAGCTACTCCCCCGATGATGATCTGATTCCGCCCGAGCCTCTTTAACAGATTTTCAAGTTCAGGCGGGCGGCTGAGAAAAGCGCTATAGCGGTTCTTGAACACCTCATAATCGCTGTTTGCATCATAAAGCAAACCTTCGGCAATCTGTGTTCCCTCACCCAAATTGGCAATATCTTTTAACATGCTCAATTCATGAAACCGTGCATATAGACCTCCGTTATTCCCATGTGCGTCGAACGTGATGTTTTGTCTGACCCATATAACCGGCGTACGCTGCTTGCGACATTCGGCGGTCAGCAAATTAATGTTTTTTATGACTATTTTTATTCCTGGAAAAAAACTCCTGTCCGTGGGGGAGCAGGCAAACCTCTGCATGTCAATAAGTACAAGGGCCGCCCTTCCTGGCTCTACCGTAAAGAGGCGACCCGACCGGCAACTTGCCTCCGGGCAGTTTTTAGCGATCTTATGAAGATTACCGGTTGCAGGTGCTATAAGGTGGGCAGCTTTTTCTCTCATAACACAACCCTAAGCAAAAACATTCAAAGCAAAAACCAACGGGAAAACGAGCGGGAGTCAATTTTTCATTATATATCCCACAATTCTCCCGTTATTTCAGAAGGATGTCAAGGGAGTTTTTGAAAAGAGGAGAAGGGAAGTTGGAACCGGAGGAGAAGGGAAGGGGAAAAATTAGTAAAAGCGACAACAGTACAGTACGGAAGATCCTCTACTTCCCCGCTCTAAGCTGCATTTAGCATAATAAAAAAATACGAACGTTCTACGAGGGACTTGTAAATACATTAGGGACGCTCTTTACTTTTTCAGTTTATCTTTGCCTCCAATCATGATAGGTTTTTATTATGCCACGTAAAGCGCGTATAGATGCTCCCGGCGCCCTGCATCATATTATCGTCAGGGGAATAGAACGAGGCATCATCTTCTATGACGACATTGACCGGGACAGATTCATTGAACGACTCTCCCGTATTTGCATCGACACAGACACCCGATGTTATGCCTGGTCGCTAATTCCAAATCATCTCCATTTATTGTTGAAAACCGGCACGATGCCAATACGCCGGATCATGCAGAAGCTTCTCACCGGATATGCGGTCTCTTTCAACAGGCGTCATGCCCGCACAGGCTATCTCTTTCAGAATAGATACAAATCAATCCTGTGCCAAGAAGAGCCCTATCTTCTCGAACTGGTCCGATATATCCATTTGAATCCGCTTCGTGCAGACATTGTGGCAGACATGAATGGTACATTAGGGACGCTCTTTACTTTTTCAGTTTATCTTTGCCTCCAATCATGATAGGTTTTTATTATGCCACGTAAAGCGCGTATAGATGCTCCCGGCGCCCTGCATCATATTATCGTCAGGGGAATAGAACGAGGCATCATCTTCTATGACGACATTGACCGGGACAGATTCATTGAACGACTCTCCCGTATTTGCATCGACACAGACACCCGATGTTATGCCTGGTCGCTAATTCCAAATCATCTCCATTTATTGTTGAAAACCGGCACGATGCCAATACGCCGGATCATGCAGAAGCTTCTCACCGGATATGCGGTCTCTTTCAACAGGCGTCATGCCCGCACAGGCTATCTCTTTCAGAATAGATACAAATCAATCCTGTGCCAAGAAGAGCCCTATCTTCTCGAACTGGTCCGATATATCCATTTGAATCCGCTTCGTGCAGACATTGTGGCAGACATGAATGGGCTGGAACGTTTCGCGTATTGCGGTCATGGTACGCTTCTTGGTATACGCCGGCAAGACTGGCAGAACGTGCAGGATGTATTGCATCTTTTTTCCTTCGACCTTTCCGTCGCAAGGGCAAAGTATCGTGAATTTGTTACCGCGGGCATATCAATGGGGCGCCGTAATGATCTCATGGGAGGGGGCCTTATCCGCAGCAGCGGTGGTTGGGAGCAGGTCATTGCCAACAGGCGCACCGGGGTGTTTCAGAAATCCGATGAGCGTATTCTCGGAGATGATCAATTTGTTGACCGGGTGCTGACCGGAGCAAAAGAACAGATGGAGAGAAAATGCAGCGGAATCGATCTTGCCGCAATCGTCAGCCGTGTCTGTGACTTATTGAAATGCGACAGATACGACATCCTCACACCAGGAAAAGTGAAAAACCGTGTATATGCGAGAAGTCTCTTTTGTTATTGGGCTGTCCGGGAATTGGGAATGGTCCAGACGGAATTGTCTCGCCTGCTCAAACTTTCTTCTGCTGCAATAACCAAATCAGTGCAGCGTGGTGAAGCTTTGGCGAAGGAACGAGGATATTCCTTGTTGTAAACAAGAAATATACTTAAAGTAAAAATAGAAAGGGCGTCCCCCTTTTGCGGGGGATAGTTTGGCATAAATGGAAGGAGATGAGAGAGTAGTTGTTTTATGTGTTACTGAATGCGAGAAAGAAGTCGCGGAAAGTGGGGCCGATGGGGGATTAACGCTTCATAATGAAGAGCTATCTGAGCTACTCGGCGAGATTGTAAATATTAGGGGAAACGATGGGACGTCTTGAGTTGTTGGCATTTAATGGGTGCAAAACCATACAAGGGTTGCCCAACAAAACAATCCAGCAGACGTCTTTTTGTGTTGAGCCTGTAGAAAAACCCATGTGCAGCCATTTTGGGAGATTTTGAGGTGAGTTGGAGGTATCATTTGACCTATCTTTATCATAAAAAATCGATTGTGGCGTATTCTGCGTGATTACTTTTTCGTGGTTCTCGAAAACGGTTTTTTTCGGAGGGTTTTTCTACAGGCTCGTTGGATCAAGGATTAAAACAGATACAACGCTGGCCCGTGAGGAATAAGTTGAAAGAATAATTATGAAATCAAACTATCTCGATAGATTGATTGATGCAATGAATTTTGCTGCTGATATTCCCACGGAGGAACAGGACAAGTTATTGAAGCAGTTGCATTCAATTACTGTTAAGAAAAACGAATATTTTTTGATGGCCGGAGAAATTCCCCAACGAATAGGCTTCAACGTGTCAGGCTTGATGCGCCTTTTTTATATAGATAGCGACGGGGTGGAATTCATAAAGCATTTTTGTGTAGAAAACACTCTGGCTATCTCATACAGCGCATTTCTTTTGAGAGAAGAATCAAAACTATATATCCAGGCAATAGAAGATACAAAACTCCTTATCATAAATTATGAAACCTATCGTCAAATCTTGGACGGCCATGTATGCTGGCAGATAGCCTCAAAAAAACTGGCTGAATTATTGTACATCATTAAAGAAAAAAGAGAATACGAATTGTTGATGAACAGTGCGCAGGAAAGGTATTTACAATTTTTGGAAGACTACCCGAATCTTGAAGATAGATTAAACAATTACCATATTGCTTCTTATCTCGGCATCACTCCTGAATCATTAAGCCGAATCCGCACAAATTTAAGAAAAAACAAAATTAACATACATCAATGATTGCAAATCCAAATTCCTGTATTTTGTTTGCATAGATTTTTAAAACAAATTCAACCAGGAGGGATTTGTCATGAATCACAAAATCAGTGAAGCATTAAAGAGTGGTCTCATTGGGGGTATGCTTGGAGGTGTTGTCTCAGGACTGCTGAATTATTTCATCTGTCCATTCCCAAAAAATGTAATGGATAATGCAATTGGTCATGGTGTGGGTGGCTTTTTTTGCGGCTTTTTTGCCGGCCTTGTCGGGGTGCTGATGTACATAAGGCGCCACGCCGGCAATAAAGCATGTCTCAATTCGAATGATTGACGCTTCCCTGATAGGCAAGAATCAAATTGAATAGTGGAGGTGAAATGTGTGGTTATCAAATAAAATCATTGTAATTACGGGTGCGTCAAAAGGTCTTGGCAAGGAGGTCGCCCTTCGTTTATGTCGCCATAATGCCAGTTTAGTTCTTGCGGCACGTACCGAAAGTCTACTGAAGCAGACGCAAAAGGAAATCGAAGATTTGACCGGCAGATCGCCATTGATTATTCCTTGTGATGTTTCAAAAGAATCTGACGTAGAACGTATGTCGGGAATAATTAACGAAAGCTTCCATCATATTGATGTCTTGATAAACAATGCCGGGATTGGCATTCACAAGGTTTCGGAGGTCATGTCTAATGAGGAAATGAGGAAACAGTTTGAAGTGAATTTCTTCGGCCCTTTCTATTGCGTAAAGGCTTTGCTTCCAATGCTTAAACTCAGCAGTTCCCCTTATATATTGAATATCGGGTCCCTGGTTGGTGAAGTATCGTTTACCGATAACAGTGTTTATGCGGCCACTAAATCTGCACTATCGTGTTTTTCTGATAGCCTTCGCAGTGAAATGATGAACTCGAATATTAGGGTAGGATTATTTTTGCCAGGACTCATGAGCACCTCATTTCAAAACGATAGAGGACATAACACAAAAATTCCCTCATTTATGATCCTCAATCCCCAAAAAGTAGCTGAAAAACTTGAGAGGGTCATTTATAGAAGGAGGAAAAAGATTTATATGCACAAGTGGATGCTTTTTCTCATGAAAATGAAAAAGTTATTTGGATAACACTTTTGAAGTGTTACAATATAATTAATTCTACCACCCAACAAGGTATCCGGCGGATGCCTTACAGCCGCCGCTGATTTTGTCGTTATACCTGAATAAAGGTGCACTTTTAACTGGAATTCACCTTTTTCCCCTTCTTATCTGTTGACGAATGCCCCCATATTTCGTATCTTAAACAGAGCAAAGGGGAGTAGCTTACATCGTCATTATCGTCAGTACGTCGGCAGATTGCCGACCGGTATGCCGGTTAGTGCAAGCTAACAAGCGAGACCTTTACCAGAGCGGTGATCTGGTGAAGGTTTTTTTATTGCCGGCGCATCGCACAACCTGAAAGGAGAAGATAATGACACAACCTCACTGGCATCAGGAAAAAATCGAAGACATCTTCAAACGGGTAAATTCAGGAAGGGACGGCATCACTACCGGCGAGGCGGAAAAACGTCTCCTTCAGTACGGCCCCAATGAATTGGAGGCGAAGAAAAGGAAGACGCCGGTCATGATGTTCATCGATCAATTCAAGGACTTCATGATCATCATCCTTATTGGCGCTGCTGTCGTTGCCGGGGTCATCGGAGAAATGACAGACACTCTCGTGATCATTGCTATCGTTATTGCCAATGCCATCATCGGGTTTGTCCAAGAGTACCGTGCGGAGCGGGCCATGGAAGCCCTCAAGCAGATGGCATCGCCGGGCGCAACGGTAATACGGGATGGAACCCCAAAAAAAATCAGTTCCGGCGAGATTGTCCCCGGCGACCTCGTAGCCCTCGAGGCCGGCGTCATAGTGCCTGCCGACATGCGGCTCCTGGAAGCTTTCCAATTGAGGGCGGAAGAGGCCGCATTAACAGGCGAATCGGTCCCTGCAGAAAAAACGGATAAAACCATGGAAGACCCAACGCTCCCTATCGGGGACCGCAAAAACATGCTCTATAAAGGCACTATTATTGTGAACGGACGGGGTCTGGGTGTTGTTATCGGAACGGGGATGGCCACGGAACTGGGGAAGATTGCCTCCATGCTCCAGGGCGAAGAGGAAACCAAGACCCCTCTGCAAAACAGGCTTACCGTATTTGGAAAAAAAATGGCTGTCGTTATCCTCTTGATCTGCGCCATTGTCTTCGGTATGGGGCTTTTGCGCGGTGAAAAACCGCTTCTCATGCTCCTTACCGCAATTTCTCTTGCAGTAGCGGCTATTCCCGAAGCGCTTCCGGCGGTCATTACCATCTCGCTGGCCCTCGGGGCAAAGCAGATGGTGAAAAAAAACGCGCTTATGCGGAAACTCTCCGCCGTGGAAACGCTGGGCTCCGTCACCTATATCTGTTCGGACAAGACAGGAACGCTCACCTACAACCGCATGACCGTTGAAGAAATATACGGTAACGGGAAACTCCTCGGAAGCAACGACCGGGCTGTTTCAAAGTACGTAAACCTGATGGCAGGCATCGGGCTCAACAATGACTCGCAGGAGAACGTGGAAGGCGCTGAAATCGGCGACCCCACGGAAATTGCCCTTTATCGTATAGCAAAAGAACACGGCTTCGACAAAAAGAAACTTGAGTGTGAATTCCCGAGGGTTGCCGAGATTCCTTTCGACTCCGACCGGAAGAGCATGACTACTTTCCATAAATGGAGTGACGGCGCATTTATCGCCTTTACAAAGGGCGCCCCCGAGATGATCATCGAAAAGGCCAATGAGGTATGGACGGACAACGGCCCTGTTCCCCTTGATAGAGCGGAACTGTTGCAAGTAAATGAAGAAATGGCCTCTCGCGGCCTGCGGGTACTCTGCATTGCCTTAAAACGGTGGGAAGAACTCCCTGACTCCTGCACCCCCGAGATCGTTGAAAACGACCTCATTGTACTCGGCCTTGTGGGCATGATGGACCCCCCGAGAGATGAAGCAAGGGAAGCGGTAGCCTTATGCAAAGCTGCCGGCATCATACCGGTGATGATTACCGGCGACCACCCCATCACCGCTGCAGCGGTGGCAAGGCGTATCGGGATACTCGGTGAAAAGGACGATGAGGGCTTTATAATCAGCGGGAAAGAGCTGGAAGCCCTTTCTTTGGAGGAATTTGAGAAAAAGGTTGAGCATATCCGGGTCTATGCCCGTGTAGCGCCGGAACAGAAACTGAAGATCGTAAAGGCCCTTCAGGATAAAGACCAGTTTGTCGCCATGACCGGCGACGGAGTCAACGACGCACCTGCATTGAAAAGAGCAAATATCGGCATTGCCATGGGGATTACCGGTACCGATGTTTCAAAGGAAGCAGCCCACATGATACTTCTTGATGATAATTTTTCCACTATCATCAAGGCAGTCCAGGAAGGCCGAAAAATTTACGATAATATCAGAAAGTTTATCAAGTATCTCCTCACAACCAATTCCGGCGAGATATGGACACTCTTTCTCGCCCAGATTGTAGGGCTTCCCATACCGCTTCTTCCGATCCACATCCTCTGGGTCAACCTTGTAACGGACAGCCTCCCCGCCCTTGCCCTTTCCGTGGAACCCCCGGAAGGAGACGTCATGCGCAGGCCGCCGCGAAATCCGAAAGAGAGCATCTTTGCACAGGGACTTGGAGTTCAGGCCTTATGGGTCGGTCTTTTTATGGCGCTTCTTGTTCTCGGCGTACAATTTTGGGGTATAAAAAGGGCCCTGCCGGAGTGGCAAACAATGGTATTTACGGTAATCTGTCTTACACAACTCGGCAACGCCCTTGCGGTACGCTCCGAACGGGAATCTTTTTTTCGCCAGGGGCTGTTCTCGAACAAACCCCTCCTTGGGGCGGTAGTTCTCTCGATTGTTCTCCAGCTTGCCACCATCTATGTGCCCTTCCTCAACACTGTCTTCAAAACACAGCCGCTGGGCATAAGCCAGTTAATCCTCTGTATCGGTATTTCCTCGCTGGTATTTTTTGCCGTTGAAGGTGAGAAATGGATACGGCGCCACTGGCAGTGCAGGTAGGCGGGACACCCTTGAAATGCCGTCATGTCGGGTAAGGAGGTACTTGAGGACACCCATTAAATTATGAAATTCCTCAAGAAACAGTAAACGTAGGAGAAAGTTGGGGGCGCTCCCGGTTTCAATATTTCTTCTCATAACAGAGGAACATGGAGAAACTGGATCAAATCATTACAGCCTGTTGCCCAACCTCCAAACAGGGGTTTTTGCTTCTAAGTTCGGACAACCGGAAATATTCGGGCAACGGACCGTTTATCCTTGGCATTACCCCTTCTTTTGCCTTAGCATTACCGTATTTGCCCGTTCAAGGTCTTCCTCGGTGTCGATGCCAAATCCATTGTAGTCGGTTAACAAAACCTTTATCCGGTAGCCGTTTTCAAGGACCCTGAGCTGTTCGAGGGATTCGGCTTCTTCCAGGGGGCTTTTTTCCATGGAGACGTATTTCTCAAGGAATGACCGGGAAAAGGCGTAAATGCCGATGTGCTTGTAGATACATTGCAAATTGCGCATTGTTGATTGCGAATTGTTGATTGCCGTAAACTGTGACACCCGCAAGCGGGTACCCGGAACCGTGAACGGGCTACAGGTTGTATTTCTGAGATATGGAATCGGTGAACGGGAAAAATAGAGGGCAAAACCGGACTTATCGAGGACAACCTTGACTGTGTTGGGGTTTGTGTATTCTTCTTCATCGATGATAGTACTGCATAATGTGGCCATGTCAAGATGCCCTTTTACCATTGCATCGAAAAGCGTATCAATCATATCAGGCCTGATAAACGGCTCATCACCCTGAAGATTCACGATAATATCCGCATCTCTTTCCTGAATTGCCTCCCGGCACCTGTCCGTACCGCTTTTGCAATCGGTGCTTGTCATAACTACCTCTGCCCCGAAAGATTCCCCGACCTCCCTGATCCGTTCATCATCAGCGGCAATGATAACCTCATCCTTCAGCCTTGATAATGTTGCCTTTTCGTAAACCATATACAAGATGGATTTCCCGCATATCTCCCGGAGCGGTTTTCCGGGAAGTCTTGTGGATGCATGTCTTGCCGGAATAACAATGATCTTTTTCATATAAAACCACCCATCAGTTATAAATTATCAGATTGATTAATTATTGAATATCATTTTTTCTGCGATACGATATGCTTCTATCAGGCTGGATGGGTCTGCTATGCCTTTTCCTGCTATGTCGTATCCTGTCCCGTGGCCCGGGGAAGTTCTTACAAAAGGCAACCCGAGTGTTATATTCACCGTTCTTGAAAAATCAATTGTTTTAACCGGTATGAGACCCTGGTCATGATACATTGCAATATAGGCGTCACAATCGATCCTGTGAAACAGTGTGTCGGCCGGGAACGGGCCTTCTACGTCCGCATTGAGCAATCGCGCTATCCTTATCGCCTCATGGATCATGGCTTCTTCGTCGCCCATTATACCCTCTTCGCCTGCATGGGGGTTAAGTCCGCATACTTTAATGTGCGGGCTCTGCAACCCGAAATATGTTTTAAGGGAATTGTGGGTGATCAGAATGGTTTTTAATATTTTCTCAACAGAGAGCGCCTGCGGCACATCTTTTATGGGAATATGAATAGTTACAAGGGATACACGCATGCTCCTGTTTGCCATCATCATTACATAGTCTGTTACACCGCCATAATGGGCGAGCAATTCCGTATGTCCTATAAATTTTACCCCCGCTGAATTAATCGATTTCTTATTTATGGGACAGGTAACGATTGCCGAAACTTCACCGGCAAGGATGAGCTTTAATGCCTCAACTATGTATCTGTAAGAGGCTTCACCGTATTTCGGGTCGCTAATCCCGAATTGTACTTTCTCAATTAATTTAAGGTCGATAAACTCAGCGCCTTCTGTGCACCCTTCTTTGAAATTACCGAAACGGGGCGTTTTGCTGTCGGATAGTTGCTTGGCCGCAAGGTTTATTACATTACTATCGCCGATAACCACCGGGATACTTCTATTGCCCAGATTTGGAAGTGATTTCAGGATGATTTCTCCGCCAATCCCGGCAGGGTCCCCCATGGTAACGGCAATCCTTTTCAGATTTTAACCTCGATATATGCCGAGTTTTTCAAATTACCTATGTATTCTTTATATCTCTTATCCGATTCTTCAGCAACAATACGTTCATGAATCTTCCCCTTAACATCATCAAACAAAAGGGTATCTCCCTTTTTCACTTCTGCCAGCCGTAATATGTGAAATCCGTAAGGGGTGGAAAGTATCTGTGAATATTCGCCCGGTCTGAGCGTTTCAAGTGATTCCTTCAGTCCGGGCACAAGCTCTCCCTTCTTCACATAACCAATATTGCCTCCGTCCGGAGCCGAAGGGTCCTCGGAAAACTCCTTCGCAACTTCCGCAAAGGATTTTCCTTCTTTGAGCAAGTTGTAAGCGGCAAATATCTTTTTCTGTCCATTCATGGTTCTGTTGGAAATAAAAATTTGCTGCAATTTGTATTCTTCATCCCTGAATTCATCGATATGCGTGTCATAGTATTCTTTCAGGGACTTGTCCGTCACGATAACATCAGGGGAGATTACCTGTGCCATTACTCTTCCCCGTAGAGTATTCATTTTGATGCCTTCGTAAAAGTCTTTGTAGGTTATTTTTTCCTCTTTCAGCTTGCTTTTTAACTGTTCATCATCGATAAGGTATTGTTTCTTGATGTTCCCGACAATTTTATCCACTTCTTTATCGGATACGGAGATCTTTAATTTCCTGGCCTGCTGTTTAATGAGGATGCCATCGATAAGGGCAGATATTTTTTCCCTTATCTGGATATTTCTGAAGTATTCATTTACCGATACGTATTTACCCTTTGTCTCTATCTGAACGTACTTTTCCGCTTCTTTAAGCGTCAGAATATCATCATTAACAATAGCAATGATTCTGTCCACTATTTCACAGGAAGAAGTTCCCGGGAAACAGAAGGTCAGTACAAGAAAAAATACTGCAATAATCCGGCTCATTTCTTTGGTTGCGGGGGCTCTTTTGCTTCCGGTTTCTCAAGTTTCTCCGGTTTGTCCGGCTTCTCAAGTTTCTCCGGTTTGTCCGGCTTCTCAGGTGTGTCTTGTTTTCCCAGGGCGCCGGCTTTATCTTCTTTCAGGAGTTCCTCGTTTATTGTTATCTTGGAAGACTTTTTCAGGTTATCGATATATTTTTCAAGTAATTCCGATTGCTTTTCCTGAAGTATCTTTTGTTTGATGAAGTCTTTCACCTCGTCAAAAGGCACATATGAAGGAGGCTTAACCCCTTCGAGTCTGATAATATGATAACCGAATTGTGTTTTTACAATGCCGCTTATCTGGCCTACTTTGTTTAATTTAAATGCTGCAGCTTCATACTCAGGAACAAGCGAGCCCTTGGGACTGAAACCGATTTCTCCCCCTGATGCGCCGGCATTAGGATCTATAGAATATTTTTTTGCAAGTTCAATAAAATTTTCTCCTTTGAGGAGTTTTCCTTGAATCTGTTTTGCCTCTTCCTCAGTCTTCAGGAGAATATGACGTGTATTTATTTCCCTTTCCCGTTTAAAATTTTCTTTATTAGCTTCATAGTATTTTTTCAGATCATCATCGCCTATTTTTGCATCAGCAGTGATCTTTTTCTTCAACAATGACTCTATGAGGAGTTGATCCTTAATGTCGGCGAGCCTTTGCTGGAATTCCTTTTCGGTATCCATCTTTTCCTTCCCGGCCTCTCTCAGGAGCAACCTTTTGACGATTAATTTATCCAGATAGCTTTTTTTGCCGCTTTGGGTGGCAACAAGCATCTTCATGTTTACCGGTATTCTGTCGAGCTCTTTGTTGAATTCCTGTAATGTCATTTTATCGTTATCGATCGTTACTAAAACCTTGCTGTCTTCTTTCTTTGCGCAAGCGCAGAATAGAAGGAGGAGCGAAAGACAGATACAAAATTTTTTCATTAGTTCACCTCATTATTATTTAGACCGTCAGCGGGAAGTTTTCAGGGATCATCAATATATCCAAGCACTGACTGTCTCGCATATTTCATGGCCGGATGTTTAGCACCAATAACAAAATGCTGCCTTTTTATATCATACGGAAACGATCTCCATCAACACATTTCTTGTTAAAAATATGAGTTCTTCCGCTTTCTTATCGGTTTCCATGACAATCCTCCCATCGGGCAGGAGTTTTATTTTATTGCCGTCATCCTTCACGAGCTTCAGCATTCTCTTCATATTGAGCGGCGTATGGTCTGTGACATGAAAAACAAGCTTCTTTGCTGAGTACTCTAATTTTTTTATCTTAAGCTCTGATAGAAATATCTTCAAGGATATTATTTCAAGAAGGTTTCTCAATGGTTTTGGCAAATCGCCGTACCGGTCTTTCAACTCTTCTTCGATATCTTTTAATGTATCCGGTTCTCTGATCTTTGAGAGTCTTTTATATGTGAGCAGTTTCTGAGAAGATTCTTCCATGTAAGCGTCAGGGATAAAGGCGTCGATAGGGATATTTATTTCCACGGCAAACTCATCCTCCACCGTCTCCACTTTGTTTTTTAATTCCCTGATCGCCTCATCCAGCATATTGCAGTACAATTCAAAGCCAATAAGGTTTATGTTTCCCGACTGCTCCTTGCCGAGCAGGTTTCCTGCGCCCCGTATTTCAAGATCGTAGTTCGCAATATGGAAACCCGCCCCGAGTCCTGTCATCTCCTCGATTATCTTGAGCCTCAACATGGCATCTCTCGTGAGGACTGCATCTTTCGGGACAAGAAGATATGCGTAGGCCTGCCTTGTGCTCCTCCCTACCCGGCCTCTCAATTGATAAAGATCGGCAAGGCCCAATCTGTGTGCATTGTTGATAAGAATGGTGTTTACATTAGATATATCCAGACCCGATTCGATGATATTCGTCGAAAGCAGTATATCGTACCTTTTATCGATAAAATCGAGCATAATCCTCTCAAGCTTGCTTCCTTCCATCTTCCCGTGTGCAACAGCGATTCTTGCATCCGGAAGCAATCCCTTGATGTGTTCATAGACAACGCCTATGTTATGTACGTAATTATGAACAAAAAACACCTGGCCGCCCCGCTGTAGTTCATTCCGGACCACCTTTTTTATTAAATCATCTTTGAATTTGACAACATATGTCTTTACGGCAAACCTGTCCAATGGCGGCGTCTTTATAATGCTCAGGTCCCGTATGCCTGATGTGGCCATGTAGAGCGTTCTTGGGATAGGGGTTGCGCTCAGGGTAAGGACATCGATATTCCCTTTCATCTGCCTCAGCTTTTCTTTGTGTGTTACCCCGAACCGGTGTTCCTCATCGATGATGAGAAGCCCCAAATCTTTGAAATGAAGGTCTTTCTGCAAAAGCCTGTGGGTTCCGATAATAACATCCGTTATCCCTTTTTTTATTTCCTCCACAATTTTCTTCTGTTCTTCTTTTGGTCTGAATCTGCTCAGCATCTGCACATTCAGCGGGTATTCCTTAAAACGTTCGCAAAAGGTCTTGTAATGCTGTTGCGCAAGGATAGTCGTGGGAACAAGTACGGCAACCTGCCTGTTTTCCATGACAACCTTGAATGATGCGCGGATAGCCACTTCGGTTTTTCCGAAACCCACATCTCCGCATATGAGGCGGTCCATCGGTTTCGGGCGCCTCAGATCATTCAATACATCTTCGATGGCCTGTGACTGACCCTCTGTCTCTTCATATTCAAAGCGTGATTCCATTTCCCGGAAAAGCTCATCCTCGTGAGGATACGCATAGCCTTCCGCCAACTCACGTTCTGCATAAATCTCCAATAGTTCCTTTGCAATATCCTCCACATAACTTTTTACCCTGCTTTTTGTGTTCCTCCAGTAATGTGCGCCAAGTTTATCTATTTTAGGTTTTTGCTTTTCTCCGCCAATGTATTTCTGTACAAGATGGAGGTCGTCGATCGGAACATACAGCCTGTCTCCGTCCTGGTATTCAAGGAGGAGAAAGTCCTTTGCAAAACCGCCTACGACAAGCTGCGTGATCCCTTTATACACACCTATGCCATGATCGATGTGAACAACCCATTCACCTGCATTCAGGTCTTTGAACGAGTTGAGGAATTCGTCAAATCCATCCCATTTTTTTTTAACAGCCCTCTTTTTGGGACCCACAATATCTTCTTCAGTAAGGACAACAATGTCTTTTGCCCTGAACCCTCTTCGTAACGGCCCTATCACTATTCCCCATTCCTTTTCCTTCCGGTCGCATGAGATTCCTTCAAGAACAGGCAGGGAGATATCGTAATTAAGGAAAATTTCTTTGAGCCTTTCGCCCTGGCGGAGGTTATTTGCAAATATATACACGTACCGGCAGGCGCTCCACTCAACTTTTAGTTTTTCGGACAGCACTTTAAAAATATCTGCCTTGTTCATCTCAAAAAGATGCCTGAGGTCTTCATTGGATAGCGCTTCTATAACATCGGCATCGTCTTCCCCATGCACGCCTGATATATCTATGTTGAGATTTGACAGGAGGATTTTCTTTAAACTGTCTTCCGGGAATGCGTTGCCTCCGTCTTCCTCTGCAATGTGCAGAATGTAATCGAGGCCTTTGTGGACAAAGATCATGCCTTCCCTGAGATAAGCCGGCAAAGTAACATCTTTATTTTTAACGATTTTTGCCGGTGAAAGGCCGGCTTTCTCAACTTCGTGACCTGACCGCTGTGTTAATGTGTCGAAATAACGCAACGAGAGTATCTGGTCGCCGAGAAATTCTATCCTCACCGGTTTTGTATATGACGGGGAATAAATGTCTATGATGCTTCCCCTTTTTGCATACTCACCTTCTTCCCTTACTAAGGATGCACGCTCATAGCCATTTGCATCAAGGTAGTCAATAAGTTCTTCCTGAAATACAGTATCACCGAATTGAATGACTTTTGTGTTGTCAATTATGGCTTCCGGAGCCGTAAGCGGATGTTTGATGGCGCCATAAGGATACAGACCGATAAAATCGTCTCCGGAAACAAGGTGCAAGAGGAAGCTCAGCCGTCTTGTTTCATCCTCTTTTTCAAAGACCCTGTCGGCATATAGCGGGAAAAGGCATACTTCTTTTTTTGAAAAAAATTCTATCTCTTCTTTTAATAATAACGCCTCATCACCTGAATCATAGAAGACAATCGTTTTCCTTCCGGCATTTGAAATCAAAAAAGATATGAAGGATCCGATTTTTCCGGTGATGTAGACAAAGCCTGTTTCTTTAAGGTCAAACATGAACTTTACTTATTAATCAGGGTCGGGAAGAAAGGTTCTATTCCTTTTATATTCTGTGAGAACAAGGTTAATAAAGCCTTTATCCGGTTTACGTTTTCCGGATAATATTGTTTTTAATTTCGCAGGACCAACATGGTATGCGTGAAGCGCCATGGTTATATTATCAAAATCCTCCACAAGCCCAGAAAACATACGAACCCCTATCTTTATGTTTTTATCAGGTTCATCAAGTGTCTTCGGGCCACCCCAATGCATTCCTATGTCCCTGGCAATAAACTTTGCAAGAGACGGCTTTACCTGAAGAAGTCCCCTTGCCCCTTTTGAAGAAACCGCATTGTGCCTGAAGTTGCTTTCTATCTTTGCTATGGCAAGTATGAGCCTGTAGTCCACGTTGTAATCTTTTGACTCTTCGAAGATCATTCTTGCAACGCCTCGCAGCTTGTCTTCGGCTATTGTGGCATCTTCATCCTTCATGTAGTCCGCTATTTTCCCTATAATCGCTTCTTTTGCGTCCAGGGAACGGTTATTGAACAGAGAAAAAGAGCCGTTTAACCTGCCGTATGTGAAGCAAGACATCGCAGCTATGGCGCCTATTGCTACAAGTATAAGTTTTTGTTTGGTTTTCATAAGAAGTTACTTTACAACAAAAGTGTGACATAAGTCAAATTTGCACCTTCTGTTCACTGTCTTTCGACAGAAAAAGCTATTGCGGAATCTTCATGCTTCCCGGCTATATCTTTTTTAATTCATTGATTTTTATTATTCAATTCGTTAAAATGATCAAAAATATAAAAGAGAGGGGTTTATGGAAATAAATACAAGGAAGGAAAAAAATATCCCTGTCGTTTCTGTTAAAGGCAGGATTGATGCAGTCACAGCACCGGATTTTGAAAAAAACCTGTCCGATTTGATTTCAAGCGGCGAAAAAACCGTGATCGTAAACCTGGGCGAGCTTGAATATATCAGCAGCGCCGGCCTCAGAAGCATTCTCGCAACTGCGAAACGACTTAAGACAGAAAACGGCAAAATGGTTTTTACAGGATTGAAGGGCCCGGTCGAAGAGGTCTTTAAGATATCGGGTTTTTATTCAATCTTTACAATATTCGAGTCGGTAGAGGTTGCGTTAAACCAGATTTAATACAATGCACCCCACCGCCAACCTTAAATTACCTGCAAAACTTCAGCACCTCGAGCAGCTTATGGATTTTGTATCAAACTACGCCCGTAAACTGGGGATTGAACAAAAAAAGATAGGCGAGATCCAGGTGGCCGCCGAAGAAGCCCTTGTCAATGTTGTCAATTATGCATACCGGAATACCGAAGGTGACGTTGAGGTCATATGCAGGCTTGATGATAAAGATAATTTTGTTATTGAAATCATTGACTCGGGTTTCCCATTCGACTTGTTATCGCTTAAAGACCCGGATACATCCCTGGATATTTCTGAACGCAACATAGGCGGACTCGGTATATACCTGATAAAACGTCTCATGGATCGCGTTGAACATAAGAGGGAAAACAATAAAAATATATTGACCCTCATGGTTTCAACCGGGCAAACAGGGTCAAAAGTCAACAATATCCCATAAATTTAAAATGCTCTGCAAAATTGACAGGAGGAAACCATTGAAAACGACACGAAATATAAAATGTATTGCAATAAGTATAGCGGTTTTAAGCGCTCTGGTCCTTACATCATGCAGCACAAAATATGCTGTTTATTCTAACGAAATGTACGCAGGGAAAAAACTTTTCCAGGAAAAAGAGTATGAAAAAGCAAAAGGATATCTTGTACAGGCATCGCAAGATCAGCGAAATTCAGCTTCTTTGGCGTTGCTTGGAACAATCTATTACAAAACTGGTGACCTTGCCAATGCAGAAAGTGCCATCAGGGAAGCGGAAGGGATCGACAAAGACAGCGGTTATCTCTTAAGGATACTTGGCTACAAATCTCTTATCCTGCTCAAAAAAGATAAGCCTGAAGGTTTTAAAGCCCTGAGACAGTATGCAGACTGTGTAAAAAATCTCAATATCCCCTTTGAAATGCATGATGTTGAAACGATGATCGCAAAAAATACTGTTGATTTTGACATACTTGATGCAAAGATAGAGGAACAGGCAACCTGGTACGAAAACGAAATGGAAAAATGGAACGAGGGTAACCCGGGTTATTTTTCAGATAAATATGGCCGCCCTATGTAGCGTCACAGGTTTAATGTTTGGAAATGGGGTAAGGATTAGTAATCCTTACCCCATTCGTTTTGCTGTGAGAAAATATCAGGCGCCTTTCTCTTTTTCCTTCAATGCCTTGAGAATCTTTTCAGGCGTGATGGGCAAGTCTTTTATACGTACACCCACCGCATCGTATATTGCAGCCGCAATTGCCGGTGCGGTCGGCACCAGTCCCGGTTCGCCGACGCCCTTTGCGCCGAACGGCCCTGCCTGTTCGTCTGTCTCAACAATGACTGCCTGCATGGGCGGAACGTCTCTTGCCGTAAGCATCTTGTAATCCAGAAAATTGCCGTTTTTCAGCATACCCTTGTTATAGATCATCTTCTCTCCGAGGGCATAACCGATCCCCTGAATCCCGGCCCCGTGAATCTGCGCTTCCAGGAGCATGGGATTAAGGGCCCTGCCTACGTCATGGGCGGCGATATAATTGAGTATCTTTACATGGCCTGTTTCCTTGTCTACCTCTACCTCTACCCCGTGGGCTCCGAAGGCATAGGTTACGGACAGGTTGCCCCTGAAATTCTGATCGAGGTTCTCGTTCGGCGGGTCATAAAAGTGTTCCGCCACGAGCATCCTGCCGCCCAATGTATAATGGGCCTTCCGCAAGACCTTTCCAAGAGGTATATTCTTTTCTTTATCTTTTATCGAGAAGATAACCCCATTCTTTATGTCGAGCGATGCGGCATCCTCGCCAAGGTTTTTGGCAGCAACCTCCATGATCTGTTCCCTTATTTTCTGCGCTGCGCCGAGGGCCGAGTTGCCTGCCACAAAAGTGGTCCTGCTTGCATGAACACCCACGTCCCAGGGGCATACGTCCGTATCGTTGTTGATAATGTTTATATCTTCTATCTGGATGCCGAGGACTTCGGCGATGATCTGGGAAATGACTGTCTCGGAGCCTTGGCCGATCTCGGAAGACCCGGTCATAACAACGGCTTTGCCGAAATCATCGACCTTTATGATCGTGCCGCAGCCGTCCGATTTGTACACCCTGGCTCCACCCGCATTGTGTATCATGGCTGCCACTCCCACACCTCTGCCGTTATGTTTTCCTACCTTGTTCTTCCAGTCAAGCCTTTTCTCCACCTCGTCGATACACTCCTTCATACCGCAGGAGGTAATCCTGAAGTTCTGGGGTGTTACATCGCCCGGCTCATTCGCATTGATACGGCGGAACTCGACCGCATTGATGCCCGCTTTTTCAGCAAGCTCCTCAATGTTTGATTCTATTGCAAATGTCACCTGGGGATTCCCGTATCCCCTGAATGCCTGGCTGTACGTATTGTTCGTATACACGCATTTTGCGATATACTTGATATTCGGCACCCTGTAGAGCGATGAGATAGGCATCATCATAACGGAAGGCGTTGTTGCCCCCCAGGATGTATAAGCGCCGTTATCAAGCACCATATTAATTTCACGGAAGGTAAGCTTGCCGTCTTTATCGCACCCCTGAGATATTTTCGTTATCGTACACTGTCTCGGGGAGGTAGCGAAAAACTCTTCTTCCCGCGAAAAGACGATCTTTACCGGTTTTCTCGTCTTCATGGCAAGCAGGATCGCGATATATTCGTATGCATATGTATCGAGTTTGCTTCCAAAACCGCCGCCGATCACACACTGGATGATCCTTACCCCTTTGTTTTTTAAACCGAAAGCCTTGAGCGCCTCTATATAATCATTCTGCGCAAGGGACGGTATCTGTGTGTTGCTGTACATGGTAAGGTTGTTGCCGGCATCAAAGGAAGCGATGCATCCGCTCGTTCCAAGGCAGCAATGTGTTACCCATTGTGTGCTGTATGTGCCCTCTGCGATAAATGCCGATGTCTTTTTCGCCTCTTCCACATCGCCTGCAATAAGCTTCCAGGGGAGTTTCAGGACATTTGATTTGAATTCTTCACGTACCAGCGGCGCCCCTTCTTTCATCGCCTCCAGGGGGTCAAAGATACCCGGCAGTTCTTCATATTCGACTTCGATAAGGCTTATGGCTTCTTCCGCGATCTCCGGGGTTATGGCTGCAACAGCCGCGATTTCGTCTCTGGAGGATAATATCTTGCCTGATTTGAGCATCGGGTTGTCTTTTATGAAACCGAATTTGAAATTGTTCGGCACATCCGCCGCCGTTATGACAGCCCTTACGCCGGGCAACTTTTCGGCCTTACTCGTGTCGAGTTTCAATATCTTTGCATGGGCATATTTGCCGTATAGTATCTTGCCATGCAGCATGCCCGGCACTTTCATATCCTGTATATATACGGCGTCGCCCATAACCTTCTGCGGCGCATCCCTTTTAGTGGCCCTTTGTCCTATGTATGTGAGATTGTTCATATTTACCTCCCGCCTGCAACAGATTTTATGGCATCTATAATATTCACATAACCGGTACACCTGCACAGGTTGCCCTCGATACTCTCCCTGACATCATCTTCCGTCGGCTTTTCTTTTTCGTCCAGGAGCGCCTTTGCAGACATAACAACACCTGCCGTACAAAAACCGCACTGGACCGCTCCTTTATCTACCATAGCCTTCTGAATGGGAGCAAGCTCACCGGTTTTCGATGCAACGCCTTCAATAGTTGTAACCGTTCTGCCTTCGGCCTCCATGACAGGATAAAGGCACGAGTTTACTGCCTGGCCGTCAACAATGACCGTGCAAGCGCCGCACTCTCCGTAGCCGCAGCCTTCTTTTGTGCCTGTCATCTCAAGCACCTCTCTTAGAAAGTAAAGGAGCGTCCATTCAGGATTAACCTCTACAACTACTTTTTCGTCGTTTAATGTAAAAGTTATCTCTTTTTTCATGTTACCCCCTGATCCTGTCAAAATGTATTGTATCATCGGGCCTGATCACTCTGTCTATAGATTTCAGGATAGCCCTTTTGGTCAGTACTTTCACCATTTCGCGCCTGTACCAGGCCTCACCCCTTATGCTGTCCCTGGGCTGTGATTCTGATGCGGCAATTTCACCAATTTCTTCGAAGAGCGCCTCTGAAATGACCTTGCCCTTTAATGCCGCTTCCGCCTTCTTTGCCCGGATCGGCCTTGGCGCAACAACACCCATGGCAATCCTGACGTCTTCACATACAAGTTTCTCGTCTTCAAGCCGCTTAATTACATTGGAGATACTGTCGATCGTGCAGAAGGCGTCCTTGCAGCCCACTTCGCTCCCGCTGATTTTTATGGTAACCCTTGCTGCAATACCGATCATAGGGAGGTCCATCGCCTGTCTTCTCGTGTGTTTGATATAGGCGGAGCCGGTGTTTGCACCGAAATCCGGCATGTGAAATCCTTTAACGATTTCGCCTGCCTCCAGGGCAACCTTGTTCGGTCCCATAAAGAACTCATCGATGGGTATCTCGCGCTCGCCTTTTTTTCCTACGACCACTACATTTGCGTCAAGGACAAGTAGCGGACAGGCAGAATCGGCTGACGGCGCGGCATTACAGATATTGCCCCCTACCGTCGCAACATTCCTGATCTGCTTCGACCCTACTTTACCCGTTGCATCGGATAATGCCGAATAATGTTTCCGGATGAATTCATTCTTTACGATTTCACTGTGAGTTACCCCACCCCCTATCTTCAAGCCGTTCTTTGTGTCGATATAGGAGAGATCGCTGATGTTCCGCAAGGAGATCAGATTTGCCGGGGCAAGCTTTTTCTGCCTTACCAGCACCATTACGTCGGTTCCGCCGGCAATGTATTTGGCATTATCAAGGCTCCCCATCAGATCGATCGCCTCTTTGATACTCAGTGGTTTATAGTATTCAAACCCTTTCACATTAGCCTCCTTTCGTTTTGTTTAGCTTAGAACCAGGCATGAGCCCCGGGGCGACTCCCCCTGAAGGCCGTGCCCTGACCGTCGCTAATTATCTCTGTTGCCCAAAATCCCTTCGTCTTTCTCTCCGACCTCGGCAGCGCCGCATAATCAACAGCTTCCGCCTCACAGTCCGCCAATACCTGTTTCTTTACTTTGTGCTTTATCGCCTTCTTTATGCCCCTGTTGTCCTGGGCCAAGGCGTCCAATACGCACCCCACCTTAACAACCATCTTATCCTTGCCGTTTTCTATTCCGGTAAGGATAAGATGGTACTTGCTTTCTACCTCGTTTGTATCGGAAAGTATCTGATCAATGTGGTCGGGGTAGATTTTGTCCGGTCCGAATACGAACGTATCATCGGGCCTGCCCGGCACCCTTTCATGAATGGATATGAGACTTCCGCAGGGACGCCTTTCTGCAACCAGCATCGTTAAATCCCTTGTGCTGTAACGTACGAAAGGCGCCGCCTTCTTCTTTGCCGCTAATCAATCCCTGTTGTCGAAGACCCTCTTTGTCTTTCTCTCCGACCTCGGAAGTGTCGCATAATCAACAACTTCCACTCCACAGCTTACCAATACCTGCTTCTTTACCTCACGTTCTATAGCCTTCTTGATATCCTTTGCATCCTGAGCTGCCGCATCAAGTGCCTTTTCTACCTTTATTTTCATCTCATCCTTACCGTTTGCTTCTCTGGTTAAGATGATCTGGTACTCGCTTCCGACCCCTTTGATATTAGATAGTATCTGGTCGATATGGCTCGGATAGATATTGACTGCCTTGAATATGAACATGTCGTCGGAGCGGCCGAGGATGCGATCATGCATGGGCATGACGCTGCCGCAAGGACACTGTTCGGTTATGAGTTTTGTCAGATCCCTTGTCCTGTAACGGATTAAAGGCGCTGCTTCTTTCTTGAGCGTTGTTACAACCATTTCTCCCATTTCCCCCGGCGCTACCGGCTCAAGCGTATCCGGATTGAGAATTTCAAGTATATAGTAATCTGCCCAATAATGAATCCCCTTGTGGTACCTGCAGTCGAGGCCGGTACCCGGGCCATACAGCTCGGTCATGCCGGGAATATCAAACATCTGGTCATAGCTGACGCCTGAAAGTTCGGAAATCCTCATCCTCATGGCGTCACTGGCACGCTCGGATCCGAAAATCATCTTTCTCAATGCGATCTTGCCTTTCAGACCACGCTCTTCGATGAGTTCTGCCATCAGAAGGCCCATGGAAGCAGTACAGCACATAGCTGTTGTTCCGAAATCCTCGAGAAACTGACACTGCATATCCGTGTTCCCTGGACCAATTGGGATGGACATGGCGCCAAAGCGTTCGCAGCCGTTCTGAAACCCCCATCCTGCCGTCCAAACACCGTAACCGACTGCTATCTGTATCCTGTCCTCCAGGGTACAGTCCGCATAAGAATAACACCTTGCAAACATTTCTGCCCAGTCATCCACGTCTTTAGCCGTGTAGCATAAGACCTTCCGTTTCCCCGTCGTTCCGCTCGAAGCATGAATACGTACAATCTTATCGAAAGGCACGCTCCTGAGCGGGAACGGATACCCTTCCTGTAAGTCCTTGCCGGTTGTAAACGGAAGTTTCCGTATATCGTCAAGCGTTTTTATATCGCTTGGTTTTACACCAGCCATCTCAAATCTTTTCTTGTATAATTCCGAGCCGTTGTAGACATGATTCACCGTCCATTTCAGGCCTTCAAGCTGAGTTGCTGCCAATTCCTTCTCTGTCTTAACCTTTGCATCAAATGGTCTTTTCATGATTCCTCCTTGTTTCATAACATCGCCATAAAACTATAACGAGCGTAGAAACTTAGCGTTCCGGACAGATTTAAATCTTGACGGATTGCATCCAAGATTCATTCAGGATTGAGAAAATAACATCCAACGTTCCTGTTCATCATGTATTTTTATCGCTTCATCCTCTAAGTTTCTTTGTTTCCTCCGCATTCAGGGTGTTTGTGGCCGGATTAATGGCAACGCCATAGTCTTTTCCGGCGCTTTCAAGGCTTACATACCCTTCAATTACGTCGCTTAGCACCATCTCCGGATCACGCTCGAATGGATTTCCGTATCCGCCGCCGCCGGGGGCATCGATGATGATCGTATCACCCGGTTTCAACTGGGTCAATCCGTAGGAATTTCCCGGTGTCCCGTTGACGAGAAATTGTGCCTTTGTACCCGTTTTACCGTTAAAGAGCCCTTCCGCCGGATACATATACCTTCCTGACTGGATACCCAGATTAACAGGCGGGGTCGGGGCATACTGGTCATCAGGTATCCTGAAGACCTCCCTCTTTCCGAGACCGCCCTTCATCTTGCCGCAGCCGCCTGAATCTGAGAGGAGTTCCCTCTTCTCAACGATAAGCGGGGTATCACTTTCAAATATTTCAACAGGCGTATTGGCGCCGTTTGCCGGGAAGATATAAACATAGTTCCCGTCGTTGGACGCGCCTGCGCCCATACCGCCACCCCTGATAATCACAGAGTGCCACGGCTTCCCGTCTTTCCTTCTCCCGTAGAAAACATTCATCGCCGCAGGTGTGCCGCCGGAGCCGGCTATTACCTTGTCGGGCAGGGCGCCGGATAAGGCCCTGTAAATCACCTCTGTAAGGAAATGGCCTACGCCCATACGCGCCGCCACAGCCACAGGGAATTTGCAGTTTACGACTGTACCCTCCGGTGCTGTAAGCTGAATAGGCCTTGCGCACCCGTCGTTATTGGGGATGTCCGGAGCAAACATGCTTTTTACGGCCATGAATACATACGCATAGGTAAAATTGAGCACCACATTTCCACCCCAGTCCACGTGACCGGAAGAGCCTTCGAGATCAACGATGATATCGCTTCCTTTTATCTCGACCTTCGCCTGAATAACAATATCGTCTTTCCCTTTCATCTGCTCGATCACGCCTTTAGCGCGATATATGCCGTCAGGGATCTTTTCGATCTCTTCCCTCATGCTCTTTTCGGTCAAACCGATGATCTGGTCCGCCAAGTCATCCAGGTTTTCAAGATCGCTCTCCTTCAGCATCTGCCGTATCTTCTCGGCGCACACATGGTTCGCTGCGATCTGGGACCGTATATCACCGATCACCTCTTCGCGGGTTCGCACGTTCCACCGGATCATGTCCAGCAGCGACTCATTGAGGACTCCCTTATCGTAGAGTTTGACAAGGGGGATAAAGAGACCTTCCTCAAAGACATCGTGGTTGTCCGAGGCAACACGGCCTCCGATGTCCGAGTGATGAAAAACACAGGCCGTGAATGCAACTAATTGATCGTTATAGAATATCGGGCTCATAACGCATACGTCATTCAAGTGACCTGCCAGCGCCCAGGGATCGTTCGTGATAAATACATCACCGGGCTGGTAAAATTCCAAGGGGTACTTATTGACCAGGTTCTTTATGCCCAAGGCCATGGCGCCCGATTGTCCCGGGGTTGCAAAGCTCCCCTGGGCCAATTCCCGGCCTTTCCTGTCGGTAAACATACAGGTGTAGTCATGGGCATCCCTGAGCAGACTCGAGAAGGCCGTACGGGCAACACTGCTGTCCGCCTCGTCAACAATGGAAATCAGCCTTCTCCATAATATTTCTAACGTGATCGGATCAAACGCACGTTTCATTTTCCTACCTCCTTAAGATCAATCCACAGAAATCCAAAATCATCTACTGTTACAAAACCATCCTCGCCAACGATCAGTGTGGATTCCTTCTCCTCGATAATGGCCGGCCCCTGAAACTTGGCCTTCGGGAAAAGTTTGTATCTGTCATAAACCGTATAGGGTATAAAATTCCTGGCAATAGCCGAGTATGCCTGACGCTGCCCCTTGATTGCCGTTTCAATGGACTGCCCTTTTTTCTTCTTCATTTTGGGCAACTGAAGGAGTCTCTCGGGAAGGCTTGCCCTGATCTTGAAGTTAATGAACTCCACTTCCGATTCAGGGTAGGTCCTGCCATAGAGTTTCTCATAGGAGTCATCAAAAAGACGCCTGATATCTGCCTTTTTTAATTTTGTGAAATTCCCGTTCGGCGCCAGTACATTCATTTCAGCGCCCTGTCCCACAAAACGCATGTCCAGGGACCTTTCATATGAGATGACATCATCGGCCGCTTCTTTCTTCAGTATCTTTTCGGCATCCGCTTCCAGACTTTTGAATATGTTTTCTATATCGGCAAAATCAGCATCATTTAAGGAAACCTTATGGCTTCTCAAAAGATCAAATGCACGCGGTGCGGTAAAAAATCCCATTGCCGAGCCAACTCCGGCATTCGGCGGTATCAGCATACGGGGCGCCCCCAGTTTTTTGGCCAAGCCATACGCATGGACCGGTCCTGCCCCTCCGAAGGCGGATATCGTTACGATCTTCGGATTCCCGCCTTTTTCGGCGATATGTGTTTTGGCGGCTGCCGCCATCGTTTCATTGATGAGATCATGGATACCCCAGACAGCCTGTATAAATGAAACCCCGAGGGGTTTTGCAATCTTCTCTTCCACGCCGCGCCGCGCCCCTTCTTTGTCGAGGCTCATCGTGCCGCCGAGGAAGTATTTCTCGTCGAGATAGCCCAAAAGAAGGTCCGCATCGGTCACGCAAGGGTTTTGACCGCCCCTTCCGTAGCATATAGGCCCCGGATCTGCGCTGGAGCTTTCCGGGCCGACCTGAAGCGTACCGAGCTTACTCACCTTGGCAATACTGCCGCCGCCTGCCCCTATCTCCATCAGGTCAACAACGGGCACCTGTATCGTGAGGCCGCTTCCTTTCATGAATCTCTGAACGCGTCCGACCTCGAAGGTCGGTACCACCCCGGCAACACCTTTCTGGATAAGGCACGATTTTGCGGTTGTGCCTCCCATGTCGAAACAGAACATTTCAGGGATATTGAAGTGCTTGCCGTAGTATTGGCCGGCGATGACTGCCGCTGTGGGACCGGACTCGATAATTCTTACGGGAAACCGGGCTGCTGTTTCAACTGAGGTAACACCTCCGCTGCTGAGCATAATAAAGAGTTTGCCCTTGAAGCCGATTGTCTCCAGCCTG
>Ga0209749_1000200_pt1 | contig 96304 bp, 80 predicted proteins | sample EPASupsiteSAE347_FD_187267 | JGI IMG/M metagenome (GOLD analysis project Ga0209749, IMG submission 187267) | Bioremediated contaminated groundwater from EPA Superfund site, New Mexico - Sample SAE3-47 (SPAdes) (version 2) | ecosystem: Environmental > Aquatic > Deep subsurface > Groundwater >... | reverse complement strand
AAAGTTCGTGTGATAACCAGACGATCTTATGGCTTTAGATCCTTTCATGTGCTCGAAACCGTGCTTTATCATACGCTTGGTAATCTCCCAGAACCGGAGTTAACCCACAAATTTTGCTGAGGAATCATTTGTTTTTATATAATTCAATTGTGTATTTCAATACTTCAGACGGGACTTGCAGTAATGTTTACAATGCCGCTAGTAATATGAATATTGTTGTTTCTAATTGTTGTCTTGGAATGACTAATGGGGCTTTGTCGCCTTCAGCTAACATCAACAATGTTATTTATGTTGCCCCGTTATTGGTTGATCTGTCAGTCGGAAACTGTCGTTTAAGTTCCTGCTCGCCCTGCATTAATGCTGGCTATAACGAAAACTGGATGACTAATTCGATTGACCTGGATGGCCGGGCGCGTATCCGTTACGGGCGAGTGGACATGGGGGCGTATGAAACGATCTACGAAGGCACGATCTACAGATTTGGATTTTAGTATTTTGCAGTTGGTATCGTTTTTGTGGACGGATGTTCCCATTGACCGTTTTTCCGGTGTCGTGGGCATGAGGTGTTATGAATATCTTCCGCAGGGAACCATGTATTCCGTGCCTTGATTATTTTCCGTAAAGTCTGTTTTTTTCAATATCCTGATTCCGTGACGGCTTTCGCCGTCACGCATTTTTTCCCGGATAAGCTTGTCCCGCTGTAAGCGGGATCATTTCGGACCGGATTTCGCTCCGGAGTTTACGAAATCCGAACCGTTTTTTTACGATTTTCAGTCACGGCCGCAACAAATCAAAACATATTCCTCCTTCCCATCGTGTCAACGCCGGTTGCAGATTGCAAGAAATCCTATTCCGTGAGTGCAGCTTGCGGTTCCAGATCGCGGCAGAAGGAAACGAAAACCTTGCCGCGTCTTGCGATGGGGCTTTCCATGGTTTTTGACTTGAGAATCGCGCCGTTCGCGTTTTTAAAGACCACCTTGTAGTTTTTCAGCGTGTCGGGGCAGGGGACCCGCGCTATTTCCAGCCAGAGCGGCAGGGTTTCCCAGCAGCGCGTGTCCGGCTGTTCCAGTGAAAAAAGGATCAGCCACGTAATGACGCCCAACGCCTCGTTTTGCCGCCTGACGGACTCAGCTATGACTTCCTTCACCACGATGCGGGTTGCCGTTTTGGCGGCCTGCAGAACGGCCAGCCTTTTTTTGCTGTCGCTCATGAGTTCGGAGGTGTTTGCAAACGGATAGCTGCGGCCCAGATATTTTCCGTCGCAGTAAATCTCGGCATAGGGCGCCATTTCGAATTCATAGCCGGAGAGGCCCCATTTCGAAGTCCTGCCGATGCCGATGAAGCAGACCAGTTCGCATGAATTAGATAGAGCAATTGGGTGGCCGTCGTGCTCCGTCGCGGCGGAACTGACAGGGGAAATACCCGTCCGCGGAGCGGCCGGGCCACCGTCAATTTGCCTGGTTATATTCGATGACATGATTTTAATTTCGCCGGTATCGGGATTGATGCTTAAACCTTTCAAGATTTTTGTCACGGCCTTGTATTGGATGGCTGCATTGCCGCGGTCGTTTATCATTTCCATGGTAAAGCCTGCCAGATAACGGCTGTAGGGAATATCGGGGAAGCCGTCGAGATTATCGAGATGGCTGATGATGTTTCTTCCGCAGATGGCCGCGTAATCCCAGTTGGTCCGGGCAAAATAATCATTTGCCAGGTAGGTGTAAATAAGGGTGCGCTCGAACGGCATGCCGCGAAAGGTCAATACGCGGTCGTTGACCAGGAGGCTGGCGGTCTCCTTTGAGACGCTGTATTCGGGCAGTTGCTCATTGATTTCGGTGGCATGCCGCCAGTCCTGCTCGCTGTCATGGTAGAGGCGCAGGTTCTGACGGATCATGCCGCGCTCGCACAAATACAGGATTTCATCCTTGTCGCCTGAAGGAATATCCTTCAGGTTTTCGTTGGCCTGGGAAATCCGGCCGGCGTAGAAATTGGCGCGCGCGGTATCTATCGAGGGCGTGCTTGCGCAACCGGCGGTGAAAAACGCCGCAGTTGTCAGCATGGCAAGCAAAAGAATTAAAGATAGGCATCTCACTCGCTCGGAAACCTCGCTAGAGCACACGGAGATTCAGAATGCATCGGCTTTTGCATCTCTTGTCGCGCTCTGTGAACTCTGTGAGAGACATTCTCTTTTTTTACTCCCGCTACCATCCTATCAGGGGCTCTCTCTTCTGGCGCGCGAATTCCTTCTGCGTGGACCAGACCACGATGCCGGTCTCGAGGTCGGTTATGTCCATGGTAAGCTGGTAATACATGAGTTCCGTCTTTGAAACCCTGGCCTGGGCGCCGGTGGTCTTGCGCATTTCCACCAGGGCGCCGGTCAGCATGTAACGCGCGCCGAGCTGCTTGCCTATGGCGGTGCGCGTTTCATCCGTGGCCGACTGAGCCTGGAAGCCCTGTTCCTTCATCAAATCCTCGCGGCGGCTTTCGTTGACGAACTGCATCCTTCCGGTCTTCAGAAGCGAGGTCCTGATGCGGTCTGTAAGGGCCTGCGTGTCCACGAAGGTTTCAGTCCTGGGCTGAACGCCGTAAATGATCATGATGGGCGCGGCCTGCTGGTTTGTAATCAGGGAGCAATTTGCAATCTCAGTAGACAGTTCGTCGCTTAATCGTCTTAAATCCTGGGGGCCGTAGCGGGCGTCATATTCCGGCATGTTGTTGACGTCCGTATCGGTGACTTTCACTCTGAACATGGCGCAACCTGTCAGGAGTAAAATGGAAGGGAAAATAATTAACGGCCGCATCAATCTAAAATTTCGATTCATTTGACGCTCCTTTATCGCGAAAAAGCACGTTTTTGTTTATGACGCCATGATATTTTTCCCGCTTGCCGATGTCAATATTCTTTTGATAATGTTCCGTATATGAAATTCACAGTTTTATCATTTCTCTTGGTTCTCATCGCTGTCCGTGCGCCGGCGCTACCAAATCCGGCGGCCGTTTATTGTGAAAAACTCGGCTATGAGTATAAAAGGGCGCCGGCCGGTGACGGGAAAAATGGCGAGAAGGGGATCGCGGTTGTGGCGCCGGGCGTCGAGTTCGACGCCTGGGACTTTTTCAGGGGCAAGGTCGGCAACGAATATTCGTTCGGCGCATTGTTCGGCCTTGACACCAAATGCGTGCGCACTAACATTTCCTCCTGCGTGCTGGAATACGCCGTATGCGCTCCGAAGGGGAAAAATGGGATGAAGCCCGGCGCGCAGATTCTTCTTGTGGAATTCATGAAACAAAAGGGATTGCCGCTTTTCGACGGCAACGCCGCCAGGGGAAAGAAAAGGACAAGCGGACGTTTTGTCCCGGCCAATCGCGAGGAAGACATGCTCGGCATTTATGAAATCATGGCCGAAGGCAAAACCCTGCCGGCATCGTTCGATTGGCGGAATTATGGCGGCCACGCCTATATCGGCGCAATTCGCGACCAGGGCAGTTGCGGCAGTTGTTACTCCTTCGCAGCCTGCGCAGCCGCGGAAGGAACTTATAATTTCGCCTGCGGCAAATATGACGGCGATTGCATTGACTTCTCGGAATCATTCGTCATCTGGTGCCTGGGCAGGCTGCCGAAGTACAACTCCCATTTCTATGGCTGTGACGGCGCGGATTACGATTATGCCGAGCTCACGGCCCTTTCCACGGAAGGCGTCTGCCTTGAATCGGCATTTCCCTATACCGAGTCCGATCCGGGTAGTTGCGCGCACTGGTCTGACCAGAGGACGTCCTTTTCGTCATGGCATTGGATAACATGCGGAGACGTCGAGGCTGTCAAGACGGCCATCATGACCTACGGCGTTGTTGACGCCGCGGTGGACGCGGGCAGTTTTTCTTCCTATGGCGGTGGAATTTATGATGACGCAAAAACCAATTGCGACGCAACGCCCTGTTACTACACCGACACTGATCATGCCATCGCCCTGGTCGGCTGGGACGATGATCCTCCGGAGGGCGGCGGCGGCTGCTGGATTTTACGGAACAGTTGGGGGACTTCCTGGGGAGAGAGCGGCTACATGCGCATCCGCTATAATGCCGCGGTGGTGGCGTGCGAAGTGTGTTATCTGACGTATTCGGCAACGAATACCCATACCTTGACCGTTACTTCAGCGCATGGCGGCGCAAATCCTCCGGTGGGCGTAGCCACAAATAATGACGGCGCTGCCCTTGCGTGCTGCGTGACCAATTCGCCATTGCTCAACGGAACCACCCGATATGTTTGTACGGGCTGGATTGGCACGGGCAGCGTTCCTGTATCGGGCAGCGGCACAAATACGGGAACGTTTTTGTTGACCAACGATTCCTCTATTGTCTGGCTGTGGAACACGAATTTTTACCTCACCCTCTCAATCAACGGCAACGGTTCGCTCGATGCGGTTTCGGGCTGGAAGGCCGCTGGCACAAACATGATCGTGACCGCCACGCCGACGCATACAAACGCCTTCATTTCCTGGGGTGGCGATACGGGTGGCTGCGTTGTTGCTGGCAGCAGGATCACGGTCGTGATGGACCGCGCCCGCGCAATCACGGCCAATTTTACGGGCGGCAGTCAGACCGGCATTTCCTCCTGTGTTTGCGCCGATTACGATGGCGACGCCAGGGCTGACCCTGCCGTGTATGACGAGGCCACCGGAATATGGCGCATAAAATTATCGAGCGCAGGATATTATTTGCTCTCAACGAGCTTTAATGGGCTGGGAGGCCCCGGGTATGCCTCGGTTGCGGCGGACTACGACGGCGACCACAAGGCCGATCCTGCCGTGTATGCCGAAAGCAGCGGCGTCTGGAAATTATTGCTTTCCGGAGCGAATTATTCCACGGTGGTTGTATTGGGGCAGACGCTTGGCGGTCCTGGCTATAGCGGCATGCCGGCGGACTATGACGGCGACACAAAAGCCGATCCGGGCGTATATCGGCGCGATCAAGGTGACTGGAAAGTATTGTTTTCATCCGCGCAATATTTCCCAATGGAAGATTTTGCCCTATTGGGTGGCACGGGCTTAAGGGCCGTGGCCGCGGATTATGACGGCGACCGCAAGGCCGATCCGGCGGTTTATGGTGAAAACAGCGGAATTTGGGCGTTTAAGCTCTCAAGCGCCGGTTATGTCACCGTTGCCATGGTGCAATCGCTGGGCGGAACAGGCTGGGTTCCCGTGCCGGCTGATTACGATGGCGACGGCAAAACAGATCCGGCTGTAAAAAGCGCCGCCGGCTCCGAATGGATCGTCATGTTTTCCACGTCCGGCTACACGCCATCGTATTTGACCATTCCGTTTGATTCTGTTAATTAATTTACAAGCGACAAAAAATGGATAATATGCTTTTAGATTATGCCAGACGTTACCGGCGCGAGCTTGACGAGTCGGTGATTCCGTTTTGGCTGAAACATTCGTTGGATCGCGAGTGCGGCGGATATTTCACCTGCCTGGAACGCGACGGCTCCGTTTACGACACGCGGAAATACATGTGGCTGCAGGGGCGGGAAGTCTGGATGTTTGCCCGTTTGTTCAATGAATGGGAACAACGTCCGGAATATCTGGAGGCCGCGAAACTTGGTGCGGATTTTATTCGACGCCAAGGCCGCGACGACCAGGGCCGCGTTTATTTCAGCCTGACGCGCGCCGGACAGCCCCTCCATTATCAGCGCAAGCCGTATGGCGCCGTATTCGTCATGATGGGCTTGCTTGAGTTCGGTCGCGTTGTCAAAGACGAATCATGCATTGCCGAGGCCGAAGCGCTGTTCTGGAATATCGTGGAATGGATCAAAAACCCCGGCTTGCTCGGACGGCCTGTGACGGGGGGAACTGCGGTCACCAGCCTGGCCAATCACATGGTTTTGATGAGCATGGCCATGGAACTTCTCCGTGTACGCGATGATCCGCGTGTCCGGTCCGTGCTTGCGGAAGCGGTCAATGGCGCCATGCGGCATTATGATTCCAAACGCCGCATCCTGATGGAAATTGCGGCGACGGATGGAAATGGTCTTGAAGACGGCCCTGACGTCCGGCTTTTTAATCCGGGCCATTCGATCGAGGTGGGCTGGTTTCTTTTGCACGCTCAGGAATTTTTGCCGGATGAGAAAGTGAAACAAATGGCTCTGGAAGCGATCGAGGGGTCGCTGGAACTGGGCTGGGACCGTGAGTTCGGCGGTTTGCTGTACCTCATGGATATTGCCGGCAAGCCGCTTCTGCAGCTTGAACATTTCATGAAACTCTGGTGGCCGCATACCGAGGCGCTCTATGCCGTGATCCTGGCCGCCCTGCTGACAAAGGACGCAAAATGGCAGCCTTGGCTTGAAAAGCTGGATAAATATACCTGGGGGCATTTTCCTGATCAGAAATATGGAGAATGGTTCGGTTATTGCGATCGCCATGGCAACCAGACCCATACCTGCAAGGGCGGCAATTACAAGGGGTTCTTTCACGTCCCGCGGTTTTTAATGATGTCCGTTCAGCAGATCGAGATTATCCACCCGCATAAGTGAAGCATGGAAATTTCGAATAATGACCTGATCGAACGTCTATTTATATCCCCATCCTGAGAGATTTTTGTAGCTTATGGCCAGGGACTCGAACGGATTTCTGTCATAGCAGTTGTCCTGCTCGATCAGCAGGTATTCCACGCCGCTTGTTTCGGCCTGTTCAAGGATGGCCTTCCAGTTCAGGTTGCCTTCGCCGACTTCAGCATACCTTTGCTCGCGCTCCCTGGTGACGCTCATGTCCTTGCAGTGCAGGAGCGGGATCCTTCCGGAGCAGCGCTTGATCCAGTCGGCAGGGTCGCCGCCGCCGGCGGTGATCCAGTAAACATCGAGTTCCGCTTTCAGCATGGAAGGCTTTGAATTGTCCAGCGCGCTCGCCAACCAGGTCTTGTTTCCGTATTTTGCCAGTTCGTGGTTGTGGTTGTGGTATGAAAAATCCATGCCTTCCTTTTGCAGTTTTTCGGCAATCGGTGCGAGTTCGCCGAGAAAGCGTTTCAAACCTTCCTCTGAAAAATATTCGCCCGGCAGCCCGCCTATGGCAGGATGAGGGCATTTCCAGAGCTTGTGTTCCGCGATCACCTTGTCCAATTCGTTGAGAAAGCGTTTCCAGTCCGTATGCGTGGAGACAATCTGCAAGCCGGCATCCTCGGCCGCCCGGGCGACTTCCTTCGGGTCGGCCGGTCCGAACCCGGAAACCTGGACGGTCGTATACCCTATTTCGGCGACTCTTTTAAGGGTTCCGGCGATGTCAGGCATGGTTTTGGTAAACTCGCGCAAAGTATACAGTTGTGCTCCTATGACCGGTTTTTTCATGTCATTGTCCTCCTTGTTGTGTTTGGTCTTTTTTTTGATATCGTTTTCCTGCAATGAATTTTGCCGTTTTTGGCTGCGGTATTCATCATTTTTTGCGTCTCAGCCTGGTTTATGGCCCAGGGTTTGGTGACTAACACGTTTTTGCCGCTCTTGAGGCAGTCGCAGGTCATCCGGCAATGCTGACCGTTCCGGGTTACTATGACCACAATTTATTCTCATATGGCTTCTTCTTCGTATTGTTTCATGGCGGCAAGTTCGCGCGGCAGGTGGACGTCATAAGCGTCGCTCCACTCTATCCATTCGCCGCTGATAAATCCGGAATAGCCGATTGAACACAGACGCGCTATGGCGGTTTTATGATCTACAAAGCCTTTCCCAATTGACGGCAATGGCAGGATGACTTGCCCGCTGCATCACAGCTGCCACTTGCCGCGGTTCGCACCAATCATCATGTGTTTCCATACAGATCGTCACGTTTTTTGTCCTGGCATGATCGGCGGCCGAACTGAGCGATTCGGCTACAAGCTTGACGGCGTCGGCGCGGCTGAGGCCCTTGCCAATTGCGCCGCCGAACACGCGGATGGCCGGTGCGCCCACATCAGCGGCCAGGCTTATGCATTGCAGGGTATCTGCTACGTTTTTAGTGACGGTCGCCGGGTCGGCATAAACACAGGATGTGGCGAGACAGGACAGGGCAATGCCGCTTTCTTCGACCTGTTTTCTTGTTTCACGCCGTTGTGTGGGGGCGGTGTCCGGCTCGATTCCGTGTTTATGTCCGCAGAGAATACGGGGCTCAATGCCGTGGTAACCGTATTGTTTGGCCGTTTCCAACAGTTCTCTCAGGCCGAGCAGAGGACAGGAAAACGTCATTAATGAGTATTTCATGTTTTGATTTTTACTCAACCGGCTGTTTTTGAAGGCGGAAATGCGAATGGGCTTCCTTTCCTGATGCGATCGAGAACCTGGTAGGTAAGCAGGGCGCTTTCAGGCTCTATCAGCAGCTTTTTCCCTTTTCTGATCGCCCCATACAGATTGTCATAGAAGGAGGGATAGACGCCCTTGGGGCAAACGTTTTCCTCGCGTTGTTCCCAGGGGATTTTGTCCGGACCGGGAATGACTCCATACTTGCGATCAATGGCGTAAGGTACGTCGCTTGGGAAGACCCTGAGGAGTTTTTTCGGATTGAACCATTTGACCGTGAGCATGTTGTTTTGTATCCATAGCGTGCCGCGTGAGCCCAGTACGCACCAAGTCGGCTCCGGCGCGGCGCAGGCGCTGGTCATGTCTATGTCTATTGTCATGCCGCTTTCGCCGCGAATGATTGCCTTGATGTCATCTTCGGCGTCTCCCGGATTGAAGATTTGGGCGACGTTGCCCCAGACGTCCCTGACCGGAGAATCCAGAAACTGAAGGCACTGGTCAACCAGGTGGATACCCCAGTTTCCGGTCATGCCGCCGCCGTATTTCCGCAGGGTCTGCCAGTCGTTCCGGCGGCAGAAATCCTGAACTCTGCGCTTGATCCTGAAAGTTTTGCCGAGTATTCCGCTGTCAATGATTTCCCGCACATGCAGGAATTCCGGGTTGAGGCGGTAATTGTGATGCATGGTGAGGATTTTGCCGGCTTTTTTAGCGGCAGCCATCATGCGGCGTATTCCCGCGGCGCTTTGGGCCGCCGGTTTTTCACAGAGCACGTGCTTGCCCGCTTTCAGCGCCTGCAGCGACAACGGCTCATGCAGAATTGAAGGCGTGGTCACTACCGCCAGTTCGACGTTTTTATCCTTAAGCAGATCTTCAGCCGCGGAATAAACCGGACATTCGGCCGTTTGACGCGCCTCGGCCTGGCGGTCCGCCTCCGTGTCGCATAAGGCCGCAAGTTCGAATCCGCCGTGCTTTCGTATGATTTCCAGATGATGGTGCCAGCCTATTCTGCCCAGGCCGATTATGCCGCAGCGTATGGGATTGGAAACTCGTTTTGTGAATCCTGCATTGAAGATCGGGTTGCCGACGGGATGTTTATTCTTGCCGACATGAGGTTTGCTCATTTTTGCGTTATCCTTTCACATTTGCATCTATCCTATAGCAATGTGATGACTTTTCTCAATGGACGTTTTGAGCATCTTTTTGTCATTTTTAAGCATTTACGGATAAGCTCTAAGACTTTCCAAGATAACTCTTCCCAAGACTCGCAATCCCCGCGAAACGTAAGAGATGCGCCAAAATAGCGCGACCGGCTTCTACGGCGAACATCAGCGATTCCGACTGTTTATCAGCTTTGTATTTAAAATATGCCACCGTCACGCTGATGTTCGTGCAAACTTAAGGAGTTATGCTCCGCCCTCAAACGCGGCGACAATGATAACGCAAAAGCCCGCCCGAGCGCTGACTGGCCAGGGGTATGCTCGGCTATCGAGCGTCACCGAAACGGTGACGCTCTTACGCCTCGCGTTTCAGGCGCGTTGACATTCCCGCTCGCTTTTACCGCAGTTCTCCCCTGATTTCAGGCGCGATTTTGCGATTCAACGTGCTCAATGGGAAGCTATGCCGGCTCGTCGAGAACAAGCGGACCGTGACTAATCCAAACGACGTAACCACGTTCACTGAATACAGCTTGGTGGATATGGAATAAGAGTCGAACAAGACAAATTCAGTGTAACCGAAATACCGTACCGCTGATTTGCGATGTTGACATTCCGGCTATGGGTGGATGCTTACACTCACACCCAAGCAAAATGTCGCATGGAAAGACCACCTTGAACGGCCGGGACTCCGCCGTCATCTTTTCTACGGCAGCGCGCACTCCGGCAAAACCGATGTAATCCTTGCCTGTCTCTGCGTCCAGGCCGCCACGTGTCCGCGGCACGCGGATTGGTCCTGTTTTTATGCCTCAGATATGACTCGTCTCCCCGTTTTATAGCTTATTTTATGACTCATTCATGAGTAGAATCAAAAATGTCGAACGCGGCATAAAAGCGGTCAAGGAGTCACAAATATGCTGGACGTGGGAAACGGAATAAGCATACGAAAACAAATGCAAAGGTGATGCGCACTGTAAGCTGATTTGTGTAAAGACGGTTGAAAATTTACAGCTTGTCCTGCCGGTAAAGCTCCTGTCGGACAATATGGTTTGCCACGGATGAGGGGGCGAGGTAACGGATGCTAAGGCCTTGGGCCACGCGCCGACGGATGTCGGTGGAGGAAATGTCAACCAGATGGACGTTGATGACGTCCTTGCGAAGATTATAAATATCCGTATTTCGTAATTCATATCCCGGCCTCATGACCGTCACAAAACGGCAAAGCCGCAACAGTTCGTTGATATCCTTCCATTTGTGCAGTTCCAGCAGGCTGTCCGAGCCGATAATGAAACAGAGTTCATGCTTCGGATAAATGCCTCGCAGATAACGCACCGTGTCGATCGAATAATTTTCCCCCCCCATTTTAATTTCCAGATCGCAGAGTTCAAAGGCGGGATTTTTCCTGATGGCTTTTGCGATCATGGCCAGACGGTGCGCCGGAGCGGCAATCCGGCTCGTGTCCTTGTGAGGCGGCAGGTTGCAGGGGATGAATAAAACCTTTTCCAGGCCGAAAAATTCAAACGCATCCTGGGCCATAATCAAATGTCCCAGGTGGATTGGATTGAACGAACCGCCGAAAATTCCGATTTTTCGCTTATTTTTGCGCATGCTGTTCATTTTTTTTGCTGATTATTTTTTACATTTTCCGGCGCACCAGAGTGTTTGTCTGGCGATGCCCATGAGTATGCGTACGTCGTCTTCCGTCAGGTTGCCGCGCGAAAAAATGCGGCGCACGCCCAGCATCATGTGGCGGGCCTTGTCCTGTTCCATGAATCCTATTTTCAACAAAGCGTCCTCCCACATCCCGAACAGGCGTTCCTTCATCGCGGAATCGGCCTCCGCGGATTTTTCCCCCAATGGCTCGAAAATTTTCGCGGCCAAGAACAATTCGTAGGCGCAAATCAGCACGGCCTGCGCAATGTTGAGCGAACGGTATTTTACCGAGGACGGGATCTGGATCAGGCGGTTGCAGGCTTCCAGTTCCAGGTTGTTAAGTCCATTGTCCTCCGGACCGAAAACCAGGGCCACTCTGCCGTTGCGCGCGGCCTCCAGTATTTGCGGGGCGCTTTCACGCGGAGTCATGGCGTGCTGGCGGTACAATCCGAGTCTGGCCGTGGTGCCGATCACCAAGGTGCGGTCAGCCACGGCCTCGCCGAGGTTTGAAGTCTCCTTGCGGTTTGCCAGTATTTCCTCCGCCGCGCAAGCCATTTTGCGGGCGTCCTCCCAGTTGATGTTTTTGGCCCCGGCCAAAGCCAGATCCGAAAGCCCCATGTTTGCCATGGCGCGACAGACCGATCCTATGTTGCCTCCGTAAATCGGACGGCAGAGCACAATGCGGATGTTTTCGAGGAACTGCATTTTAGGTTCTATTTCAGGTAACGCAGTACTTGCTTGAATTCAGGACAGGCCGAAGTTTCCAGAAGTTCAAAAACGGCGCTTTCCAGGCTGCTGAGATCGGCGCCTAGAGTTTTCATGCGTTCCATTCCGATCGCCTTGTTTGCCGGGGTGCGCGAACCGACCGCGTCGGAGATGACCTGCACGGCGTAGCCTTCGTGTATCAGATCGGCGGCCGTCTGGAAAATACAGACGTGCGTTTCTATGCCGGCTAGGACGACTTGTTTCCTGTCAAAAACCTTCAACGCCTCCATGAACTTCGGTTCGCGGCAGCAGCTGAAGGTTCTCTTGGAGATTTTTGGGCAATTGCCCAGTGCTTGGGCAACCGGCGGAATGGTAGGGCCAATGCCTTCCGGATATTGCTCCGTGACCATGATGGGTATATCCAGTGTCTTGCAGCACTCGATCAGGGCCGTTGTTTTACCGAGCAAAAGCTCGTGTTCGTGGATATGCGGCAGCAGACGTTCCTGCATGTCCACGACCAGAAGAACCGTATTTCCCTTGCTGAACATGCGGAATTTATTTGATCGCCGCGCGGGTGGCCTTAAGCAGGACGCCCCAGAGATCTTCTGTTGTTTGAGCGTTCAATAGTTTTTCGCGCGCGTCCTTTTTCAGGAAGGACTGCGACAGTCCGGCGAGCAGCCGGAGGTAAAATACGCTAGCGGCCGTCGGAATGACGATAAAGAAAATGATGTGGCTCAGGGTGCGGTCAACCGTGTCGAATTTGATGCCCTTGCGGCTGATGCCCAGCGCCAGTGTCAGCCCGCCGCCTTCCACGCCGCGCACGTGCGGAAATGCCAGGCCGTGTTCGACCGCCGTGTCCAGGATGGCCTCGCGCTTCAGGGCTTCATCCAGCAATTTTGCGCCGTTGTCCACAAAGCCTTCTTCAACCATTTTGCCGGCCAGTTCCGCTATCACGTTGTCGCGCTCGGTGGCCTTCAGCGAGGGAATCATCAGTTCCGGGGAGGAAAATCTGGCAATGCCGGTGCGCCGCGGCGCAAAACGGCCGCCCATTTTCTTGCTCAGGCGGCGCGGCAGGAAATTCTGGTAATAGAGGAGTCTCGCGCAGTTCGGGCACTGGTGCAGTTTTTCTCCGGATCTGACGGCATGCACCAGGCTGACCGGCAGGATGAGTCCGCAGCCGGTGCAAACGTTGTTTGAAATGGGAACGATGACCAGCATGTCCTTTTTTTCGATTTTTTGGAAAAGCTGGTAGGTTTCGGACGGCAGGTTCTGGCGAAGCGACTGTATGGCGGTATCAAGCTGCGAGAGGCGCGAATTCGACATGACCGCCTCCTGTTCCGAGCGCACCAGAATCAGTTCCTGCAACTGGATGAGCATATTGATGATCGGGTGTACGTTTGTGTGGTTTGTGTTTTTTGCGTCCGTCATGATGTTTATTTTATTTTTTTGGTGTCGCCGTCGGCGCACCTGTTTTATTTGTTTGTTGTGAAATTGTTCTGGTGGCGACGCGGGGAGTCGAACCCCGGACCTAAGGCTTATGAGTCCTCCGCTCTACCAACTGAGCTACATCGCCAAAACATGAGTCAGGATAAGTGTTTTGCGGAGACATGTCAACCATCATCGAGTTTTTTTTTCTCGATTTTTTTGTTGACCTTATGCGCATAAAAGCATAAGGTATGTTTTATGAATTACCGGCAGGCCAGGATCAGGGCGGAGATTTTAAGGGCGCTGGCGCATCCGGTGCGCGTCCTGATCGTGGAAACGCTTTCAAAGGGCGATAAATGCGTGTGCGAGTTGAACGATCTGGCGGATGTCGACCAGTCACGCATATCCAGGCACCTGGCCGTTCTTAAAAGAGCGGGAATTGTCTCCGACCGGAGGGACGGCATGAAGGTGTTTTATCATTTGCGCTGTCCATGTATTCTTGCCGCCCTGAAATGCGTCGTCGGGGTTGTGCAATTGGATAAATGAACCTGAACAATGCAAAGGGAATTTAAAACGTTCGGATGGCTGGCCGGCGTTTTCATGCTGGCGTACTTTCTGCCCCTGGGCAACCCAAAAGTCGAGAATGCGATTTATGAGGCGTTCCGGCTCCTGCAATGGTATGCGCGGGAGCATACGCTTTCCTGCGTGGTCCCGGCCATGTTCATTGCGGGTGGCATAGCCACTTTTTTATCGCCTGCCTCGGTCATGCGTTACCTTGGGCCGAAATCGAACCGTCTGCTGGCCTACAGTGTCGCTTCGATTTCCGGCTGCATCCTGGCGGTCTGCTCCTGCAGTGTGCTGCCCATGTTTGCCGGAATTTACACCATGGGCGCCGGCCTGGGGCCGGCCAGCGCGTTCCTGTATTCGGGACCGGCCATCAACGTCATGGCGATTTTCCTTTCGGCGCGCGTGTTTGGACTTGAATTGGGGCTGGCGCGCGCGATCGGTTCGATAGGTTTTGCCTTTGCGATCGGCCTCGTCATGGCCGCAGTTTTCAGGCGATCCGAAGGAAAACGAATCGAGGCAGCCATGCTGCTGCCGGAAACTCCCATGCCACGGAGAAAACTCTGGCAAACGACGCTTTTTTTTGCGGGCATGATATTTTTTCTGGTTTTCAGCGACTGGTATAATACCAATGATGTTAGCCTTTCAATGAAAGACGGCAGCGTCATCGCCGCCAATATCCGTTACACCACAAAGGACGCGCTGGACATCCAGGAATATGACGCTCAGGGAAAACTCGTGTCGGATGTGCGCAGGTTAAACAAAACGGACGTTGTTGAAATAAAGCCTACGCCGAGTTTCACCATGACCGTCCATAAATTCAAATGGCATCTGGCCGGATTGATGGGCGTGGCAGTTTTTTCGATGGTCTGGAAATGGTTTTCGCGCGACGAAATCAAGGAGTGGATGCATTCGACCTGGGATTTTGCCAAGATGATCGTGCCGCTGCTTTTTGGTGGCGTCTTTGTCACCGGTTTTATCGGCGCCTTGATTCCGGAAAAATACGTGGCCAGCCTGGTGGGGGGCAACAGCCTGTCTTCCACCCTGATCGCGTCGGTTCTTGGCGCGATGTGGTATTTTGCGACGTTGACCGAAATCCCGATCACGGAAACTCTCATGCGGCTTGGCATGGGCAAGGGGCCGGCTTTGGCGCTATTGCTGGCCGGACCCGCCCTTTCCGTGCCCAGCATGCTGGTAATTCACAAAATAATCGGGTTCAGGAAAACTGCCGTGTTCGTTGTCCTGGTGGTGGCGTGTTCCACCGCGGCCGGACTCATTTTCGGCGCATGGATAAAATAAGGTAAAATCAAAATGAAAAAAATCGAAATACTGGGAACTGGCTGCCCAAAATGCAACTCGTTGGCGGCGAACGTTACGAAGGCAGTGCAGGAGACCCGCCAGGCGGCGGAAATCATTAAAATCGCGGAAATAAAAGAGATGATTGCCAGGGGCGTAATGGTCACGCCTGCCTTGCTCGTTGACGGCAAAATTGTAAGCCAGGGAAAAGTATTGAATGTTGAACAAATCAAGGAATTGCTGAAAGGGTAAAATGCATGGCAAATGACAATCGGAAAACAGGGGAAGGCGGGCCGTCGTCATGCGGAAGAAACGAACGTTGCCGTTCCGGGCAATGGACATGGATTGCGCTGGCCATTGTGGTTGCGCTTGTGTCGGCCGCCCGGCAGGTCAAGTGCGGCGAATCAAACGCTGCGAAGGAAATTGCCCAGCCTGTTGAAGAGTGGAAAAGCATTGTTGGCACGAACAAAGAGACGGCCGTAAAGGGGAAAACATTGCCGCGGCTTGTGGATCTGGGCGCCGGCAAATGCATTCCCTGTAAAATGATGGCCCCCATCCTGGAGGATTTGAAAAAGACGCATGCCGATAAATTTGAGGTGCAATTCCTTGATGTCCGGCAAGATCCGGATGAGGTAAAAAAATTCAATATTCGCGTGATTCCCACTCAAATCTTCATTGCGCCGGACGGCAGGGAGCTTTTCAGGCATGAAGGATTTTTGGGGAAGGATGATATTCTGGCTAAATGGAAGGAATTGGGCTTTATCTCGGAGGGCAATATTCAATGAAAATAAATTTCAAAGCTACGCAGGTTGCCGCTGGCCTGGCGCTTCCAAAGGATATTTCTATTGCTTTTAAATGAATCAGTTAAACCAATGGAACAATTATTTACGTCCTTGACTCATGCCGTCGAAGGCGCTCCATTTGTTGCGCTCAGCGCGGCGCTTGTCTGGGGAATCTTGAGCATATTGCTCAGCCCGTGCCACCTTGCCGGCATTCCGCTGATTATCGGATTCATTGACGAACAAGGCAGGATGTCCGCCGGGCGGGCCTTTTTTATATCCCTTCTTTTTTCGGTCGGGATGCTCGTTACGATCGGAGCCATCGGCGTGATTACGGCCCTGGCCGGCCGGATGCTGGGCGACGTCGGCCGGTACGGCAATTGCTTCGTGGCGATTATTTTTTTTGTCGTCGGACTTCATCTGCTGGGTGTGATTCCTTTTGGCTGGTCGAAGCCGTCGCTGATCGGAATGAGGCGCCGCGGTCTCTTGGCGGCCTTTATCCTCGGTCTGGTGTTCGGTGTTGCGCTCGGCCCCTGCACCTTTGCCTACATGGCGCCCATGCTGGCGGTCACGTTCAAGACGGCGGCGACGAATTTTTTTTATGGGATTCTATTGCTGGCGGCTTATGGGATGGGGCATTGCTCCGTAATAGTGGCTGCGGGAACCTGCACGGAACTGGTTGAGCATTATCTCGAATGGAACGAGAAATCCAGGGGGGCGCTTGTCCTGAAAAAAATCTGCGGGGTTCTGATGCTCCTTGCCGGCCTCTGGATGATTTATGTCACGTCCTGACTAGTTATCTCAAAATTGGCACGCCATGCAAAATTGAGATGGTATCTAATGTTCGTCCAGCGGCGTATTCCGCGAGGGTACTCATTTATCTGACAGAAAAGACTGGCGATTGTTCACACTTATAGGTATAACTGTTCTTAATTCAACACTTGGTCAAAATGAACGCAGCGGCAAACACATTGGTTCTTAATGTTCCGGCAATTACCTCCGTCGCTGTTTTCCATCCATCTCGGTTATGCGATCCTGAAATAATGCCGTTAAAGGTTCTATCAACGTTCAGAGGCATTCTTTTCAATGGCGATTGTATAGAGGTGTTGCCCCATATTCATGATGAGACCGTTGATACAATTTTTGCCGACCCGCCGTTCAACCTCTCAAAGACATATGGCGCTAAGGTAAACGACGATCTGCCGGATCGTGACTACGTCGCATGGTGCAAGTTGTGGCTCGAACAATGCGGGCGGATATTGAAGCCCGGCGGCGCTCTGTTTGTGTATAATCTCCCAAAATGGAACATCATCATCGGTAATTATCTGGTCGAGCAAGGTATGCTTTTCCGCCACTGGATTGCCGTAAACATCAAGTCAAATCTACCTATCCCCGGGAGATTATATCCCTCCCACTATAGTCTCTTGTATTTTACAAAAGGTAAACCAAAGACCTTCTGCAAAATTCGGACGCCTATCATGCTGTGCCGCCATTGTGGGAAGGATATCTGTGACTATGGCGGCCATAGGGATGCCATGAACCCGAACGGTGTGAACCTTGCAGACGTATGGAATGACATTACGCCTGTCAGACATCGGAAGTTCAAAAGTCGGAAGCGGACGGCGAACCAACTTTCCACAAAGTTGCTCAATCGCGTTGTACAACTGTCCACTAGGGAAAATGACGTTATACTTGATCCCTTTGGCGGTAGCGGTACCACATATGACGTGGCTGAGCGCGGCGGACGTTATTGGATCGGCATTGAAAAGGTGCGTTGTGATGCTATTGTCGAGCGACTTACAACATCAGATGTCTGTCCGCACCGTCACGAGGACTTCGTTGAGAATTGAGGTCAACCATGTCTCGACCATCTCCAGCCGAAGCTCTTAAACTTAGTTTCACTGACAAATTGTTTGCGACTGGTCGGCAGTTGATTCCAGGCATTGATGATTTCTATGAGATAGAGCTGGCTTTCTATGAGAACCTATTGCTTGATGATTCGGCACTCATCCGTAACGCCGCCTATTTTGCTCGTGTGGGTGCAGAATACACCCGCCACTTCCTGATGTGCATTGGAGAGTCTCTGCGCCTACCGAGTCGCTCATCGGCCAGGCTTAGGTCATTCTTCGAGAAGAACATTTTTAGAACGGGCTACGCCACGCATGGTCTCTTCCCTTATCGTGGCAAGTTTCATCCCCAAATGATTAAGGGACTTCTCAATGTCATGGGTCTACACCCTGGCGATACCGTTCTGGATCCGATGATGGGGTCCGGAACTGTACCGGTCGAAGCGTCCCTCATGGCGTGATTTTTTCTCCACCCTACAGCTTCGCCGTTGATTACCTCAACAACGATGCCTTCCACCTCAACTACCTCGGTGTGGACATGGCCATCCTCCAAGAGCGCATGATTGGCCTTAGCGGACACTCTCTGCCGGAGAAGTTTACTCTCTACCGGGAGGATATGCGTCAAGTTCTTGCGGAGTGCGCGAGAGTTATGAAGCGTAGGGCGCTTTGTACAATCATCGTGGGTACAAACAGCAATCAACTCTCAAAGGTGCTTAAGCTGTCGCCGAAAGACGTCCCTGGTCTTCACCATGTGCTTGTTGACATGGCAATCCCCTATGGCTTGCGTCTGCTGCGCATGCTAAGCCGAACGATTGACGATCTGTTAGGTACTTATACATCTCTCTTGTCGGAAGGATGAGAACTCCACCAACCAAGGTGCCTTTCAACATCCCGAGACACATCTTATTCAGTGCCCTGTGACTTGATGATATGGACAATTCTCATTTGCGTCTACCTCCGGAGATTCCGGCAAATAGGTCGTAAAGTGTCATTTCAAGCGCATTGGCCATTTTGTCCAAATTGCGGAGTGAAACATTCCTGACGCCGCGTTCAATGTCCGCGACATACGTACGATGAAGTCCAGCCCGCTCTGCCAGCTTTTCTTGTGACCACCTATGCGCCATACGGTATTTGCGGACGGCTTGCCCAAACTGAACGAACGTGCCGTTCTTACGCTGATTTTTCATTAGGTGAATAATTGACGAATGTCGGCTCCGTGTCTATAGACTATAAGTGACAATCGCGCGAGTGATGCGCTGGCATCACGGCCTGTTTGTGCTGGCTGGCTCGGCCGTGAACGTTACTATCGAACAGATCGCCGAAAGCGTTTTATCTATCTGGGCATCCCATTTCTGGCGGGAATGTTCACGCGCCTGGTTCTGGTCAAGCTGAAGGGGAAAGAATGGTATCATGCGCGCTTTATCCCTAAAATCTCGCCGCTTATGCTGGTGGCGTTGTTGTTTACTATCGTGGTTATGTTCTCGTTGCAGGGCGAAAAAATTATCCGCCAGCCGGGCAATGTCATCATTATCGCCGCGCCGCTGCTGATTTATTTCGTGATCATGTTCCTGTTGAGTTTCTGGATGAGCTGGAAGGTTGGGGCCGATTACGCCAAGACGGCGACGCTCTCTTTCACCGCCGCCAGCAACAATTTTGAACTGGCCATCGCGGTGGCGGTGGGCGTGTTCGGCATCAATCACGGCGCGGCCTTTGCGGCGGTGATTGGCCCTCTGGTGGAAGTGCCGGTACTGATCGGCCTGGTAAACGTGGCGTTGTATTTCCGGCGGAAATTTTATAACGGCGCGCCGCTGTAAAATATATTTTGACGTTTACCCGTCCGACAATGCCCGCTGCGGTTGTCTCAGGAAATTTTATCCTGGCGGGCGATGATCATCGGGATAGTTTGACAATCATTTCCGCAACCTGTCTGCGGAATGAAAACAGGGCATTCGGGTCCTTGTTGTAGTGGTAAGTGAAGACGATCAATTCCGGCGGAACAGCCAGTAGTTTTTTCGCTGCTTCAATGTCTTCGGCGGATATATTCTTTGATTTTTCAAGGGTGCCTTTAAGTAGATTAAGATATTCAAAGTCTTCGATGCCGTCCATAAGGCATTCCAGCCGGATGGAGGGCAGGGGACCGTTTTTACCAGGATAGACCATGTAGCCGTCTCCGTTCCATAGCCATGAACTGGTTAGCCAGGGTTCGTTTGGCCATTTGTCGAATCCCTTCGGCCACTGCATGCCGCAGTAGAAAAACGTGGCGGGCGTCATTTGGAATTTCCAGATCATGAGGTAAAGAATGCGGATGTCAATCGAAGGCCGGTCCAGCAGGACATCGCTGGGGTATTCGTAAAATGGACGGTAATATTCAAGGCGCACCGGTATGCCGCAACGGTACCACCAGACTTCCTTGCCGCCGGCAAGCTGGTTGCGGATTGCCTGCATGTCGTCGGACGGCATGGAGGACCACCAGATATCAACCGCGCCGTACAAACCGGGGTTGGGGCTTTCAGCCATGAATATTTTAAGGTCCGGCGCAATCGCGCGGATCGCCTCCGAATCCTTGTGGAAAGCCGGATAATCCCGCGGGTGCGGCTCGTCCTTGTATCCGTAAATCATGGCTTTGTCAAACCATCCCTTTTCTTTCAGATAATCACAGTATTTTTTAAGTTCCTCTCCTTTGAGGCGCGGGATTTCAAAACGCGCTAAACCGTGTTTAAATCCGTTTTCAAGGTTTTCGGTCACAACGGAATAATCATTGGATTTATAATACGCTTTTCCCAACTCCAGCGGATTGATTTTATGGTCGAGGAAATAGTCGGCATAGACGCGGTACATTTCAAGTTCCCGGTCCTTGCCGTATTTTTTTCCGCAGTTGGCGGATGAAAGCCAGGTACAGGTTTGAACAATCTGTTCCCTGGGCAGGGCAAAGTTCCAGACCTCGACGTTCACGTTGATTTTGAACGGTTCCGTGTTTGTGCCCGCTATGGTCAGAGCGCCCTGATAATTTCCTGCGGGAATGTTTTCAGGCGAACGGATTTCGATCCAGAAAGCCCTTGTTTCAGCGGCCGGGACATCCACGGGATGCATGGGAAGCAGAGGGTCCGGCCACCAGCCCAGATGCGCCACCGGATAACAGGCGTTGGTGGTTTCCACGTATTCGACGTTGAATATCTTTACTGATTCTTCCGGAAATTTTTGACCGTTCGCGTTGATAAGCGGACTCAAGGTGGCCGTCATGCCGCAGAGCGTTTTGTCCTTGAGCGGCAGGACGGCGACTTGAAAGGATTCCCTTTCGTTTCTGGCCAGGGATAGGGAGATATTTGAGGAAACATTTCCCTTGAACCAATACTTATCCTTGAAAATCTTGTTGAGAGAATGTTCAATGCCACAGACATAATCCAGAGATTGCGTTGCAATGTTGCCGGCGGAGCAGAATTTTTCCAGCCGCGCCTCGAAAAAGTCTTTCTGGTCGCCGAGTGAAAATTCCCAGTGGTCGGGCGACTTGAAATATTCATTTTCGCGGTCAATTGCGAGAAGCGAGGTTGACAGCAAGAGAATACAGCCGGCGCAATTCAATAACGTTTTTGTCATTTTTGGTCCTCCGTTTTGTTCTTGTTTCAGTTCCACAGTCTTGAATTAGGCCTTCGGCAACTGCCGCGCGCGGAGCGCCCGGCCCACCTAAACATCCTTGAAGGTGGCCGCCTACCTCCCTGGGCGGCGGGTCCAAGACAACATTGTCCACCGCGGATCCGCCTGGCGGAAAATTCCTTAACCTTGAATTAGGTCCGCCAACTGACGGACAACTTTATCCGTTTCCGATGGTAGGGCGGGACAGCCTTGTCCCGCTGAAGTCCGTGTCCGTCTTTTCCCGAAGTTTTGAAATTATCTCAACAAATACCCATTGCCCCAAAGTTTCGATTCCCCAAACAAAAACAAGCTTATAGGTATGAGATGTTTGAACAAAATGCAAGCAAAAAATCTTGCAAAAAAACGACAGGGCGAATCCGCATTGGATTCGCCCTGCCTCTCAGAACCTGTTTCCAGCAAAAATGTGCCTTCAGCAATTATTTTTATCCCATTCCAAGACCTTTTCAATCGTGTAATTTTGTTCGGCCTCGGTAAGTTCCGGGAACATGGGCAGGGAAACGCAGGCTGCGGCGTTGTATTCCGAATTGGCGACTGAGCCCGCAATGCGCGCCTGTTTGCCCCAGGGGTATCCCTCCTGCTGGTGGATGGCGATGGGATAATGGCACTTGGCGTCGATTCCGCTGTCATTGAGGGATTTCAGCATGGCATCGCGTTGCGCAGCCTTCTTCAACTCGATGACGTACAGGTGGTAAATGTGCCTGTAGCCGGGCTTTTCATACGGCAGGGTGAATGACTTGGCGCCTTGCAGGGCCGAGGTGTATTTCGCGGCCAGCTTGCGGCGTTGATCGTTTCCGGCGTCAATATGTTTGAGTTTGGCGCTCAGGATGCCGGCGTGCAGATCGTCGAGCCGGCTGTTATAGCCCATGCTGTGGCAGGAGCGCTTGTCCGAGCCGTGATTGCGCAGTTTGCGGGCGATGCGGTCAATCTCGGGATTGTTGGTTATGATGGCCCCGCCGTCGCCGAACGTGCCGAGATTTTTCTGGATGATGAAGCTGGTGCTGGCGGCGTCGCCGAGTTCGCCGATTTTAAAGGTATCGCCACGCGCACCGAATGCCTGGGCATTGTCCTCCACGATGAACAGCTTGTGCTTGTCGGCGATTTTCTTGATGGCCGGCATGTCGGCGCACTGGCCATAGAGATGGACGGGAACAATGGCTTTTGTGCGGGGCGTGATGGCGGCTTCGATTTTTGAGGGGTCAATGCATTTTGTCTTTGGATCGCAATCCACGAACACGACGGTGGCGCCGGTGAACCAGATGGCCTCGGCCGTGGCGAAGAAGGTGTTGGTGTGGGTGATGCATTCGTCGCCTGGACCGATGCCCAGGGCAAGCAGCGAGAGCCAGATGGCGTCCGTGCCGTTGCCGGTGCCGATGGCGTATTTTGTGCCGCAATACTTGGCCAGTTCACCTTCGAACTGCTTGAGCATCGGGCCCATGACATATTCGCCGCTTTCCAGAACTCTTTTGATATTGGCGTCAATTTCGCTCTTGATGTTGTTATACTGCCGCACGTGACCGTAGAACGGAACTTTCATTTTTGACCTCCAGGCTTTGTTGTGTTAATTTTTTCCAAAAAAGAAATCGCATATTAGCTTTGTTTAACGATAAATCAAGAGTTTTTGACAACTTTTCTTTTTAGGCCATAAAATGCAAACCGTGGATTTTGATTATAATCTGCCGCAGGAATTGATTGCCCAGCAGCCGCCTGCGGAACGGACTGCCGCGCGCCTGATGCTGGTTGAGCGGCAGACAGGAAAAATTTCGCACTACCGCGTTTCTGATCTGCCGTCCCTGCTGCAACCGGCAGATCTCCTGGTCTTAAACGATACCAGAGTCATTCCGGCCAGGGTCTTTGGGAAAAAGCAGAAAACCGGCGGAAGGGTGGAGGCGCTTTTTGTTGGGGAGGTGGGAAACGACAGTCTTGTGGGGCCGCCGCTTGCCGGCGCGCCGTCTTTTCACGCCATGTGCGAATTTGCCGATGGCAAGAACGGATTAGATCAGACGGCCTCTGACGAGCAGAGGCCCTACATCGAAAAAAACAGGCAGTTGCCAGGTCGAATGCCGGGGCCAAATCTGTGGGAAGCCTTTGTGCACACCTCCGGCCGGCCCAAGCCTGGCGATATCCTGCTGCTGGCGAATGGAAAAATAACGGCGTGTGTGCGCTCAATCGGCGAACGCGGCCGCGTCATGCTTGAGGTTTCCTGCAATGGCGATTTTTCTAGTATCCTTGAGACGGAGGGATTGCCGCCGCTGCCGCCTTATATCAAGCGACCAAAAGGCGAGTTTGCTACGGACGAGGGGCGCGTACAAAGAAAAAGCGACTATGAACGCTATCAGACCGTTTACGCAAAGACGCCCGGCGCCATTGCCGCGCCGACCGCCGGACTGCATTTTTCGGAAGATCTGCTTGTCACGCTTTGTGAAAAAGGCGTTCGGACAGCGCACGTCACTTTGCACGTTGGGCCGGGCACCTTTGTTCCGGTAAAAAGCGAAATGGTCAAGGATCACAAAATGGAGCCGGAGCGTTATCTCGTCGGCGAGGAGGCGTCAAAAACGATTAATGCCGCCATTGTGGGAAAACGCAGGATCATTGCCGTGGGCACGACCGTGGTGCGCACCATTGAATCTGCCGTCAGCGATGACGGGAAAATCGTGCCAGGGACTGGAAGCACAAATATTTTCATTTATCCGCCGTATCGCTTTAAGGCGGTGAATGCGCTTCTCACCAATTTCCATCTGCCGAAATCAACCCTGCTTATGCTGGTGAGCGCCTTTGCCGGACGCGAGTTGATCCGCGCCGCTTACGACGCGGCCATCCGGGAAAAATACCGCTTCTACAGTTACGGCGACTGCATGCTGATCTTGTAACTCGCCAGTATTTTCAAGACATGGGCGCGCGCCGGTTTGGAGTGAATCTGTTTTGCCCACCCCATGGCACGTTTGAGACTGAAAGACGCGGGGAAGTGAAGCTCGGGAAAATGGCCGAACCGCTTTCCTTTATGTGCCGAGAGATAGAGGCAGTCCACCAGGGCCTTTTCCGGCTCGGCGATTAAAAAGCTGCCGTTGCCCTTATACCAGCCGAATCCCATGAAAAATGACGGCGCGATGTGATATGTCTGGAAAACTCCGATTTTTGTGCCGATCTTTCGCGCATGGGTGGTCGCGGCAAGCGTAGTTACCTGCGGGATTTGTTCGATGATGCCGTGCAGATGAAGCGCGCTGATGAACGAAACGTAAACGCGTTGTCCGGGGAAGATGTGCGGTATGGCGTCATAGGGGCTTAGCGCCTCGTTGCTTTCGCTCGCCCATACGCCCCTGTAAATTTTAACCACGGCGCCTTCGCGCGTCAGATTGTTGAGGGCCTGGGTCGTTGCCGAGGGGGCTTTCCCGGATATCATGGAGATTTCATGGGTTGTAAATATCCGTTTTCCCAGTCTTCCGATGGTAAAAAATACCGATCTCCTACGCATGTTCTTTCTTCAACTCCTCAATGAATTGCGCGGTTTTCAATCTGATTTCCTCCCAGGCGCGCGGTTCACCATAGACGGTTTGGTCTTCGGCGGCCAAGTAAGAAACTACCGTATCCCTGAATTGATCGAACTCAACTTCGAAAATACGTTCATAGGCTTTTGTCAATAATGCGGAGTCGATTTCACGGGGATTTTTTGAGGCGCCTGTATATTGTGAACTCAAAACATACAGGTCGAAAATATCCCGGGCTTGAACGGCGGAACGATCCGCGAGGGCGTGTGTTTTCTGGGCAACGGCGGCATGAATGTCGTAATGCGGCGCCAGAATCGGTGTCAGTTGATAGGCGCGCAGGCTTGTATTGTCAACAGCTTCAACAACGATGTTCCCGGAGAATCCGCGTTTGGAAAATTCGATCTTGGTAAAGAGGTCTTCGCCGGAAGACAATAGGAGATGGATTTTGAAGCGCTGGGTGGTTTCGGTTTGTTTGGCTTTTGCGATATCGGGCGGGACTATTCTCGCTATGCCGAACGGCTTCAGATTATCCTGAAACGCGTTCGCCTCGAGAATCTTCATAACGGTTTCCTGAAGCTCCGTGACCCCGATGCCTCGCGCGTCGAGGTCCATGTCTTCCGAATAGCGGAAGCTTTTGAAGAAAAAACGCAGATTGGCGCCGCCCTTGACGGCATAGTGGCCGGTTTTAAGCTTCCGGCCGAGCCGGCGCAGGAATTCGAGGTGAAACACCTCGCGAATCTGCAATTGATTGTATGCATTCATGGTAAGTATTTTAATTTAGTTATAACTAAATTACTTTTCTTATTAAGAATATGGCGGAATTTGTTAGAATGCAATCGAAATTTTTGAGAAAATTAGACAAAAGGGGAGGATTATCCCGTCTCTTATAATAAAGGAAGATAATGACGCAAAATGTGGGAGAACGCTTGGCTGAATTGCTGCGTCAGGATGATCCCAGTGCTCTGGACGTGATTTATGACTTATACGCCGAAAGGCTGTTCGGCTATATTTCCGCCATTATCGGCAGGGAGCATGACGCCGAAGACGCCTTGCAGGAATTGTTTGTCAGGATTGCGCGCAAGCGGAGGCAGTTGGCAGAGGCGCAGAATCTGGAAGCTTATCTCTTTGCCATGGCCCGCCATGCGACCCAGGACCGGCTCAGGGACAGGCAAGCAAATGAAGTCGGACTTGATGACGTTTTGGAAATGGCGGATGAAACGCAGGGCGAAAAGTTTAATGCCGACGAAGCGGCAATGGTAAGGCGGGCGGTCCGGCAATTGCCGCATGAACAAAACGACGTTGTGACAATGAAATGCTTTCAGGACATGACTTTTGAGGAAATCTCAAAAGCGCTGGATATTTCGATCAATACGGCGGCCAGCCGGTATCGTTATGCGCTGCAGAAATTAAAAAAATGTCTGGGAGAAATTTCGAAGCGGTAGCCACAAAAATGCACAAGAAGCACAAAAACGATTAACTTGTGAATTTTGTTCCTCTTTGTGGCAACAATTCCGCATTCATTTTATGCAAAACGATTTACATGATATTGAAAAATATCTGTTAAAATTCCGGGTCAAAAAACCGGACGTCGGTTTGCGCGCCAGGGTGTTGGCCGGGGGTAGGGCGGCGTGGGAAACAAAACCTTCGTATGGATTTTGGCTGAAATGGGCCGCGGCCGCGGTTTTTCTGATAGTGGCAAATATTATTTACTCGCGATGGGAAACCGGCTGCCTGCAAGGTGGTCCGGCCGCTCCGCGGACGGATATGTCCATTGCCATGGAGCGCGCGGAATACAACGACATTCCCTGTTTTTTGAGGGAAATTAAAGGATTTGGTACTGACAGGTATTTTCTGCTGGCGCGTCTGGCGCAAGCCGAGCGCGGGAAAGTTGCTGGAGGAAAATGGTTCAAGGACAGGATGGATTATTTGCGGGAATGTGAAATGTAGGGCTCGCGCTTGCGCGATGCCGTCTGTTTCTGATTAGGTCTGACGGCCTCTGCAAGCAGAGGCCCTACATTGCGTCAAGAATAACAAGTTATGATTCTGATTCTCGTTGAAAGGAACATATCATGACCAGATTAAAACATATTCTCAAGCGGATCGGCATGTTTGCGCTGGCGTCGTTCGTGGTTTTACTGACTGTTTGGACGGTCCTTAACATCATATTCGGCATCCAGTTGCGGCATACCATTGCCGAATTAAAACGGCAGGGCTTTCATTTTTCATGGGAAGAAATCCAGCCCGCCAAAGTGCCGGATGAAGATAACGCCGCCATCCCGTTGCGTCGGGCGGCGGATATGCTGGGGAAATGGGGGATGGGAAATGACCTGACATCCAAGAATCTATATCCGAATTTGAATCGTTTGGCCGAAATTGTCGCCAAATGTAGCACGAATCATCCGGGCGGAATGGATATTGAAACATGGCCTGCCGCGGTTAGGGCGGAGTTGCCGCAGCTTGTCGAGTCAAAGGAAATGGATGAATTGTACGGATATGTCAGCAAGGCCGCGGAGCGGAAAAGGATGAAACTTGGCATAAAATATTCGGATGGTATTAACGCGTTGCTGCCCAACATTGGAGGCTTCAGGCAGATACTAAGATGTCTGGCTGTCAAGGCCCAGGTTGAAAATGGGGCGGGCAAAACCGACCAGGCGTTCGAGACTCTGCTGATCGCCCAAAAAGCGGTTGCCCATATGGATGCCGAGCCGTGTTTGATCTGCCATCTTGTGCGCAGGGCGTGCGACAGGATCGTCATTGATACGGTTCAAAGAATAGCCAATAATGCCGGATGTTCGGAAGAATTGGCAAAAAACTACATGGCTGAAATATCAAAATCGCTTGCCAGACAGACGCGGGAAAAGTGTATTGATATGGAAATCTATATGATGGCGACTGTTTTTGAGGGAATGCTCAGCCTTGACGAAAAAATTATAAGGGAATTTCCTGTCAACGGCAAAAAATCGATAATTCCATATAAATCGTTTTTTTTCACTCTTCGGCCGCTGTTAAAAAAAGACTTTTGTTTTTATTTGTCAAAATCGGCCAGGACAAGAAAATATTTTACTGCGCCTTATTATGAGGTTGCCGCGGATATAAAAAGGATGTATGACGAGAAAATTCCCAAGAGCTATTTTCTTAGTCAAAATTTATATTTTCGATGTGGTTCCATGCTGAAAATCTCCGCATGCGATGACGCCAAGGTGGAAGTATGCCGGACCGGCCTGGCCCTGCAAATCTACAAGATGCGGCATGGAAAATATCCGGACAAACTGGAACAGCTTGCTCCGGATATTCTGCCGGCAGTTCCGGCAGACCCCCTCACCGGAAAATCACTCGTATACAAACCGGAAGGCGAGGGGTTTCTGCTTTACAGCGTGGGCGCCAACCTGGCTGACGATCATGGGGATGAGACTTGGGATGCGGATGCCATGCCGCGCGATATTGTCTGGCGCTGTCCGCGATGAGGCGCATGGCGCCTCAAGACTTCAAAAGCCTTAAATAATCTTTCTGTGTTTCCCTTGCCGCTTCGGCGATAAAATTTATAAAGACGGTATCGTCAACGTGCGCATCTTCCAGCGCCTGGATATAGTCTGCGCGCCTGGCTGGCGGAATTATCGCAAGGCAATAACCGCGCTGAAGCAGGATTAAATTCATCAATAGCCGCGCCACCCGACCGTTGCCGTCAATAAAAGGGTGAATAAACACAAGCTCCTTGTGGGCCAGGGCCGAATATTCGACCGGATGCGCAATTTGCGCTTTTTTCGTCATTTTCGATATGAATTCAATCATGAGCGCCGGAATTTTTTCCGGGGGCGGCAGGGTATATCGCGATCCGGAGATGAAGACTTTTTCTTTTCTGTATTTTCCGGCTTTGGTTGCGTCTATCCTGTTATAGAAAAGGGCGTGTAATTTTTTGATGTTGCCTTCGTCAAAGCCGTCGCATTTTGAAAGTTTGTAAACATGGTCATAAGCTTCGCTATGTCCCAGCGCTTCGTAATAATCCCTGATCGGTTTGCCGCCCGCGGTAAGGCCGTCTTCCAATACGACTTTCGTCTCCGTCTCCGTGAGGGAATTTCCTTCCAACGCGTTCGAGGTATAGGTGAGACCGACCCGGTAATAGTCCTTCAATTGTTTGATGATATTTGTGGACAACGGCCGGTAGGCGTTGATTTCCTTTTGAAGCGCGTCTATTTCTTTCAACAAGTTGTTCATGTTTGTTTCTTCGGCTGCACCTGTCGTTTCAAGTTGTCCGGCAGCAAATCCCAAATATGTGGATAAGCCTCGATGAGGCGGACGATATCCGCCAGGTCCTTGATGCGTTTGCTTTGTCTTCGCCCGGGTTCCGCGTAAGCCTTTATCTTTCCCCTAAAGGTGTCCTCCAGGGAGGCGACGCGCATGAGAATGCCATGAACGTCGGCCGGAACGGATCTGGCTGGAAAATCGCGGTAAAAATCCTCGGTGCTGAGTTGGATGCTGACCGCCGATTGTCCCTTGAAATTGACCGACCATTCGAATCTCTCTGGACGGAATCCGGCCTGTTCGAGCAGTGAAACCACGCGTTCAACGGCGTCCGAGGACACAATGATGTCCACATCCTGGGTCACCATTGGGTTTTTTGCCCAATGATTAACCGCCACTCCGCCGATGACGCACCATGCAATATCCGCCCTCTCAAGGCAGTCAACGAGTTTCATGACGTCGTTCGTCCCGCCGGATGTCTGCCAGTCATAAAATTGTTTTGAAGTCATGGGGATAGATTACCGGAACAAAGGCCGCTTGACCACTATTTTTCCGGGGTGAATTACCCGTTAATCCCGAGTAAATAGCACATATAAATGTTGTTAAGCACGTGGAGCAGGACCGGAGCCCATAAAGTGCCTGTTCTGACTTTGACCCATCCGAGCACAAAACCCACAAAGAAAAGCTGGGGAATAAATTCAGCCTGGAAATGAATGAGCGAAAACACCAATGAAACGATCATGATGGAAACGAACGGACGAACATGGCGTTGCAGGGCATTATCCAGAAAACCGCGAAAAATCACCTCTTCGGCCACGGGACCGATCACACCTACGGATATTACGGTCAAAAAAGGCGAGGCGCTGAATAAGGATTGAATCAGAGGCGCGGTAGGTTGAATCGGCGATGATGCGCCGGTAAGCCAGGTAAACGCCAGATCATACAGCGATTCCACCCCTATCATGACGCAAAATCCTGAAAACACATAACAGGCCACCAGCTTGCCGGCAGAAACGGTTCCTTCCCGAGATGGCCATTTCCAGAGCGCATGCCGTTGCCGGCCGCATAAACAGCCGACCATGATCGGCAGGGCGGCCACGGTAAACATGATAGCGATAATGAGTCCTATCGAGCATTCGTGTTTGACATAAAAAAACAGGGCGTACTGGGCAAAGAACTGGCCCGTAAAATAAAGGATGATCCAGCCCTCCGCCATGATCAATCCGATTCTCTCGCGATAACAAGCGGCCATAACCATCAATAATCCCATGATTAAATAAACCCCGCCCAGGATAAAGACAACAAAGCGATATTTAACAAGCGCCGACGCCGCATCTTGCGGTGAGAATTTGCCGGATTTCAACTGTGTCAACGCCGTTAGCGTCGAAAATATAGGGGTGAGTTCTTTTACGAATGCATTGTCAGGATCAATTTTCTCCGCCTGGCGGAGCCAATATTTTGCTTCCTTCAAATCATTAAACCCCATGGAGTTCATGGCGTACAGGCCCGCCAGTAATAAACAACCACCAATATTTCCCTGTTCAGCGGCTTTCCGGACCCAATATATCCCAGCTGTTTTATCCCGGGTAACAAATTTGAGAAAATTCTTGAAACCAATTTTTGATTCAAATCCGAATAAATAATGCATTCCAAGATATAACTGACTTTCCGCATTACCTTGTTCCGCCGCCTTGCGAAACCAGTAAATTGCTTTTGATTTATCCTTAGAAATCCCGATGCCGCTTTTATAACACCAGCCGAGGTCATATTGAGCCCGGGCATATCCCTGTTCTGCTGCCTGGCGATACCATTGAAACGCCTCCTTGTTATTCTTTTTTGTTCCTATCCCTTTTTCATGACATATGGCTAATATTGCTTGTGCATAGGCGTATTCCTGTTCAGCGGATTGCTGGTACCAGTTGAAAGCAACAGCCATATTCGTTTGTATAAATCCTTTGTTAAACATGCGTCCCAATTCCATCTGCGCTTCGGCGTCGCCCTGTTCGGCCATGTCGGTCATGGATTCGAACAGGCGTTTTTTATTGAACGCGGATAATTGCAGATTGGTTTCCACGACGGTTCTGCCATATAATCCGAACGGATGGCCTTGTTCCGCCGACTGTTGAAACCAGTAGGCGGCATTTGTATTGTTTTTTGCGATAAAATAGCCGCGGTAATTGAACCACCCCAGCAGGCCCTGATAGTAAGGGTCTCCTTCCCGGGCCTGGTTTTCAATCCAGACGAGATTCGGCGGCCTGGAAAAATCAAAGGGGATCGAGGGGGCTGCGGCAACAATATCAAAATCATCCTCCTGTAAAGCGGTATTTTCCTGTGCCGCAAACATGCTTGTAGTCATGAGTAATATGACAAGGAATGGAAAATATTTTTTTGGATTCAAGCTGAGCTTTGTCATGAGTTCGGCTATTTCCTCGATTATTGCGGCGGTTTTGCGAGGTGGTATGCCAGTTTGCCAAGGTGGTATTCAAAAAAACCGGCGTTCCAAAGTTTTAATCCTTCCTGTTCGCGCAGCGGTAAAAAACGTTGTACGTCCCGGACTGCCGCCGGCCAGTCAATCCCTCGTATCATTTGTTTCATTTGTTCGACGAACCACTCTCCGTCAATATGCATTTCGCGTCCTGCCCACGCTCCTTGTTGAAACAGAGCGTTGGACAGCAAATCCCAGCGCGGACACGTGTTACGCGCCGTGAACCAGATAAAATCATACCAGTCGCGCCCCTTGATGTATTTGCGGCAAAGCAGCGCATGCGTCTTGGTGGCGAACGCGGATGGCAGGTCTTGCGTGGTGACCGGTAACGGCGCGGGAAACGAGAGGTAGTTCGTCTCAAAAACCGAACCGGCCGGCGGGTTGACGTCTATTTCCAGTTTGATGCGGATTTTTTGCGCGGCCATGCGGGTAAAAGGCGGATTGAACACCAGTTCCTTCCCGATGGAATCGGTTTTCAGCCATGCCTTTTGGACGGCGGTATCCGTCTCTGATTTATCCAGAACATCGAAACGGATGCCTTCCATCAGGCAATCTTTTCGCACGGCATTCAGGTGTTTTTGCCAGCGAAATGCCGGGTCGGGATGTTTTAAAAGAAAATCGAGGTCTTCGGAGAACCGGTTCATCCCGTGAATGATCCGCAGGCAGGTTCCGCCGTGAAACATCGCTTCCCGAAATAAGCCGGACCGTGATAGAGCGGCCAATATCATGCTTTGCAACATTTCCGTCAGGGCATTTTCCTGTTCCAAAGCGTTGGCAGGGGCGTATTCTTTAAGCCTTGCTTTTAATGTGTCAACATTCATGTTTCATGGCTTTATGCAATTGTTTCAGATAATCGACCGTTCGGCAATCGCGGAGACTTTCGCAGATCGCTTCCAGCGGCCGGAAAGAAATCCGGCGCAGGTCTTCTTTTTCGATACGCAGAGAATCGGTCAAATAGGCGAATCCGTCCCGTTGCCAGGAAACAGCCTTGTCGAGGTACACCATGTCTGCAATTGCCCGTAATGGCGTGGCAATAAACGCCCAGGCGTCGGCGGGAAGCTTCAGCGTTTCAACTCCGGCGCGCGGGTCGCTCGCAGGTACCCGTTGAAAGGTGAATATGCCAAGCGCCGTTTTGAACTTCCGGCTGCGCGCCGCAGTAACTGAGGCAACCTGATATACCGCTTCCGGAATTAACCCATGATGCGCTAATGCAGATTCAAGACTGACATGCGAAGGACCATGCAAAAGCGCCGCGATTACAAATGGATGCGCTTCCGATTTGCGGTATTCAGGCGCCAGAATAAAAAGTCCGCGTTTAAGCCGGATGATCTCTCCGGCCTGTGTGGCTCGATAGGCCAGAAGCCGGCGTGCGCCTTCTGTCTCGTTGGGGAATAAATTATGAATAACTGTTTCGTCAAACAGTCCGCCCGGGGGCGCCAGCTTCATCGTTTGTTCCGTCAATGTTTGCATTTATGCTTAGAAATTACGAAATTCGTAATCTAATTGCAAGCATTTTTTACGGAAAATCAGGACTTCAAGACGCGGACCGTTTCGCGGGCGATCATGAGTTCCTCGTTGGTGGGCACGACCAGCACGGCCGGTTTTGTGTCGGCCTTGGAAATAACAAGTTCTCTGGCCTTGTTCCGATCTTCGTCTATCTGTATGCCGAGATATTCCAGCTTTGAGCAGACACGGGAGCGAATCATGGGCACGTTCTCTCCGATGCCGGCGGTGAAGACCAGGGCGTCGAATCCGTTCATGACGGCAGTATAGGCGCCCACGTATTTTACAAGCCTGTGCACAAAAACGTCAAGGGCCAGTCCGGCGGAATCGGATCCGTTTTCCATTTCCCGGATGATGTCGCGCATGTCGTTGCTGCCTATGTCGGCCACGCCCAGAAGGCCGCTGGACTTGTTCAGCATGTTGTCAACTTCATCCAGGCTGAATCCGAGCCGTCTCAGGAAGATCACCACGGCCGGATCAATGTCTCCGCAGCGCGTGCCCATGACCAGCCCTTCCAGGGGGGTAAGCCCCATGCTGGTATCCACCACCTGGCCGTGCTGCACGGCCGTAATGCTGCAACCGTTGCCCAGATGAGCCGTGATTATCTTGATATCTTTTAGTTCGCGCCCCAGCGCGGCCGCAGCCGCGACGGCCACATAGTTGTGCGAGGTGCCGTGAAAACCGTAACGGCGGATCTTGTTTTTCCGGGCGATATTCTGCGGTATGGCGTAGGTATAAGCGGCCGGGGGCATGGTCTGGTGAAAAGCCGTGTCAAAAACCGCCACCATTGGAGTTTGCGGAAAAAGATGTTCGCACGCTTCTATGCCTTCGTAATTCGGCGGATTATGCAGGGGCGCCAGGGAAAAGCAATCCATGATGATCTGTTTGACCGCGCCGTCTATCCTGACCGCGCTGTAAATGTCCGCGCCGCCGTGCACCACGCGGTGCCCGATGCCGTCTATTTCCATGAGGTTCCCGATTATGCCGGTGTCCTTGTCGATGAGCGCCAGACATATTTCCGAAATGGCCGCTTCATAGGAATTTGCCGAAATGTCCCTGGATATCTGCCGGCCTTTGCAATTGCTGTAACGTATGGAGGCTTTAGGAGTGTTTATGCGTTCGACAATGCCCTTAGCCAGTTGTTTTTCTTCGCTGCCCTGAAACAGGGTGAATTTGATAGAGGAACTGCCCGCGTTGATTACGAGAATTTTCATGAGTATTGAACCAGTGTGTCTAAGTGCTCCAGAACATAAATGTTGTGACGTTAGCCGAGGCATTTTTTGCGCCGCGCGCACCATCCAATGGCGTTCCCACTAACGTCATAATATTTATGTTCTGGAGCACTAAGTTGCGTTCGTCTTGGAACATACCACCCCGCCAAAAATTACACAAGTTTCTTTACAACGGAAAATGAGATAATATTATGAGTGTCTTTGATGAACCATAAACCCTGAACCAGAGGTAAAAGTATGAACCTGCAGTTGGCAGCAAACACGATCCGTTGTTTATCCGTTGACGCCGTCCAGAAAGCCAATTCCGGCCACCCCGGCATGCCCATGGGCGCCGCCGATTTCGCGGCCGTGCTTTTTTTAAAGCATTTGAAACATTACCCGAAGGACGTTGCCTGGCCTGACCGCGACCGCTTTGTTCTTTCACCGGGTCACGGCTGCATGTTGCTTTACAGTCTCTTGCATCTTTCCGGGTACGATCTTCCGCTCGATGAATTGAAAAAATTCCGCCAGTGGGAAAGCCGCACTCCCGGCCACCCCGAGCATGGAATGACGCCCGGCGTGGAAACCAGCACCGGACCGCTCGGCCAGGGTTGCGGCAACGCGGTTGGCATGGCCATTGCCGAGGCCATGCTCGCCCAAAGGTTCAACGCCGGTGTGGAAAAGATGGTGGATCACTATACTTACGGCATTTGCAGCGACGGCGACTTGATGGAGGGCATTTCCCACGAAGCCTTTTCCCTGGCCGGCCACCTTGGCCTCAATAAGCTGATTTTCTTTTACGATTGCAACCGGATTACCATCGAAGGCTCGACCGACCTGGCCTACACGGACGATGTTCGCAAACGTTTCGAGGGATACCATTGGAACGTTTTGGAGGTTGACGGCCACGATTATGCCGCCATTGATCAGGCCCTGACCCAGGCCAGGCAGGAGCAGCACAGGCCCACGTTGATCATCGGCCACACCACGATAGCCAAGGGCAGTCCGCACATGGCCGGAACCGCCGAAGCGCACGGCGCGCCGCTCGGGGCCGACGAAGTCAAGGCCACTAAAATCAATCTTGGTTTTTCCGGGGACCAGGAGTTTTTCGTGCCTGATGAGGTCCGCTCCATTTTTGCCGCCCGGCTGGCCGAACTCGAGGAAATTTACCGCAAGTGGCAGGCCGGTTTTGAAAACTATCGCAAAAATAATCCGGAAAAGGCGAAGGAATGGGACGAAGGTCAAAACCTGGCGCTGCCGGAAAAGCTTGAAAAATGCCTGCCGCAGTTCGATGTAACCAAGCCGGTTGCCACCAGGAGCGCCTCGCACAAGATTATTCAAAGCCTGGCCAAGGATTTGCCTTATCTGGTGGGCGGCTCTGCGGACCTGGCGCCCAGCACGCGCACGAACATAGACGGCGCCGGCGATGTCGGCAAAAACTCGTTTGCCGGCCGCAATTTCCATTTCGGGATTCGCGAACACGGCATGGGCGCAATATTGAACGGCATGGCCCTCCACAAGGGGTTCCGCGTTTACGGCGCCACCTTCTTCGTGTTTTCGGATTATTTCCGGCCTTCAATCCGCATGGCCTGCATCATGAAGCTGCCGGTCATTTATGTCCTGACCCATGACAGCTTTTACGTGGGCGAGGATGGTCCTTCGCATGAGCCCATAGAACACACCATGGCCCTGCGTCTTTTGCCGGGCATGACCGTGATCCGTCCGGCCGATCCGACTGAAACAGGCGCAGCCTGGGTGGCGGCCCTGAAAAATACCGATGGTCCCACGGCGCTCCTGCTTACGCGCCAGAACGTGCCCGTGCTTGATCGAACACAATTGCCGGCGGCCTCCAAGGTGGAGCAGGGCGCCTATATCCTGTGGCAAAGCGAAAAAGGCCGTCCGCAGTTCATTTTAATAGCCAGCGGTTCCGAGGTTTCTTTGGCGTTGGATGCCGCCCGCGAATTGGCAAAAGAGGTAAAAGTTCGGGTGGTGAGCATGCCGTCATGGGAATTGTTCGAGCGCCAGCCGGAGACTTACCGGCGCAAAGTCCTGCCGCCTTCCTGCAAAATGCGCCTGGTAATTGAGGCCGGCTCCACGATCGGCTGGGAGAAATACGCCGGCCCCAAGGGCCGCATTTTCGGATTGAATCATTTCGGCGCCTCGGCGCCCTACAAGGTGCTGGCAAAGGAATATGGATTCACGACCGAGAATATCGTGCGCATTGTCAGGGAAATGCTTAATGCGTGAAGCGTCTGAATCTGACGAGATACGCTTCACGAACGACAAGCGACGCTTCACGAGAGACGAAATACGAGGTTGACAGAATGGCTTGCTTCGTCATCAACGGCCGAAAAAAAATAAGCGGAACCTTCCGTCCGGCCGGCAACAAGAACGCCGTTTTGCCCATGCTGGCGGCCTGTCTGCTTACCGAGGAAAAAATAATTCTCCACAACGTTCCGGCCATCCAGGACGTGGCCACCATGCTCGAAATCCTCTCGGATCTGGGCGTGAGTGTTTGCAGGAAGAACGACACGCTTACCCTGTGCGCCGCCTCCATCCGCAAAAAAAAGTTGAACGAAAAACTTTGCGGGAAAGTGCGCTCCTCGATCCTTTTTGCCGGGCCCATGGTCGCCCGCCACGGCGCTGCGACCATTTATCCGCCCGGCGGAGACGTGATCGGCCGGCGCAGGCTGGACAGCCATTTTCTCGGTTTGAAGGCGCTGGGCGTGGATATTGCCGGCGACGATTATTTCGCGTTTAAAGGAAAGAAAATACGCGGCGCGGATATTCTCATGGATGAAGCCAGCGTCACCGCCACGGAAAACATCGTCATGGCCGCGGTTCTGGCCGAGGGGAAAACCACGCTTTTCAACGCGGCCTGTGAGCCGCACGTCCAGGATCTTTGCGTTCTTCTCGGTAAAATGGGCGCAAAAGTTTCCGGACTGGGCACTAATCTGCTGACCATCGAGGGGGTGCCCGTGTTGCATGGCACGGAACATGAGGTCGGCTTGGACCACATTGAAATGGGCAGCTTTCTGGCCGCGGCAGCCGTGACCGGCGGAGACCTCGTCATACCGGATATTGATCCTGGATTTTTTGCCCCATTGCAACGACCTTTTGCCGCCTTGGGTTTGGATTTGAGGATGGAGAGAGGTTTAAAACATAGGAATTTGAAAACGTCCAATGTCCAACATCCGACTTCGAATGATGGATTTGAGTTGAATGTTGAAAGTTCAACGTTGAGAGTTGAAAGTTGCCGCCTTTTGGGGACTCATTCCTTGAAATTGCATGCGCATTCCAAATTGAAACTACGCGCGGATTACGGTCTTGCCATTCCCAAGATCGAGGACGGTCCCTGGCCGAGTTTTCCTTCTGACCTTATGAGCATCGCCATCGTGGTGGGCACTCAGACTGAAGGCACCGCGCTTTTTTTCGAAAAGATGTTCGAAAGCCGGATGTATTTTGTGGATCGTCTGATTGATATGGGCGCAAAAATAGTGCAGTGCGATCCGCATCGGGTCGTCGTGATCGGCCCCTCGCGTTTGCACGCCATCCCGCTTTCAAGCCCGGATATTCGCGCCGGCATGGCCATGCTGATTGCCGCGCTCTGCGCCAAGGGAGAAAGCGTCATTCACAATGCCGAGGTCATTGACCGCGGTTATGAGCGGGTGGAGGAAAGATTGCGCGCGCTCGGGGCGGACATAGTACGGGAGGAATAGATGGCGGAGTCTATGGATAGAACAGAACAAGGATCGGAGCAAACGCCGGAAGGCGGGGAGGAGAGGGGCGAGGTTGGAACCGTTCCCTTCTGCGATGCCGAAAAGCAGGTCAGCGCTTTTCGGCTGGATCGCGGCAAGTGGGCCGGGCAGATCTGGGTGGCTCACCTGAAATGCTGCGAGAACCCGTTGTGTCATTGCGCCAACGTGGATTTCTACTGTTTACTGTCAGATGCCCCTGAACATGCGCCGGAACTGCATTTTATTCTGGATCCGATAAAACGCCAAATTGTTCCCGACGATGATCGAACGCGCCCTTCCGGCTCCGCGGACCTTGCCGAAGCTCTGGTTGCCGAGATGAGCGGAGAGATATGGCAACAACTCTACCAGTACCTTCTGACCCGCAAGCGCAAGGCCATTCGGGAGATGGATGTGGCCAAGCTTCCGTCGCCGGCGTCGCCGGACTTCATGCCCATGGACGGCCGGATGGTGCCGTTTGCGGAGATATTCCCCTTCGCGGAGGGCTTCGAGTTCGATCTGGACGGCGAGCGTTGGATGGCGGACGATCAGTACTGCGTGATGCCGGACTGCGAATGCCGGGAAGTTGTGCTCAATTTTCTGCATTTGGCTGCAGTTCCGGATGGCACACGCACGGTGAAGAAACCACATCCCGCCGCCGGTTACGACTACAAGCTCGGCAAAATCCGCCGCAAGATTGCATCGACTGCCGGCGATCCTTCGCTGGAGACGTTGGTATCCGCCGTGCTCAAGGCTCATCCGTCTTTTTGCCGGGATGTTGAATTGCGACACCACCAGTTGAAGGCGCTGTGTCTGCGGGTGTTGCTCCAGGCCGGGCCGGGCGGCAATCTTCCAGGCAAAACTATAGTGAGAGACGGACCGAAAGTGGGACGCAACGATCCCTGTCCTTGCGGAAGCGGCAAGAAGTACAAGAAGTGCTGCGGAAATGCCGGTGGCGCCGCATGAAGCGGGTGGCTCTTTACGATCTGGACAGCCGAATTCCGAATCTGGCGCTGATGAAAATGGGTGCCTGGCACAAACGGCAGGGACATCGAGTGGAACTGGTCCGCGGCGCGCACCCCGTGCAGGCTGATGTGCGTCTTGCCAGCGTTGTCTTCTATCGCGGGAATTCACGCCGGAAGATGGCCGCGCTTCGGGCGTTGTATGGAAACGGCATCCGTTTCGGCGGGAGCGGCTGCAATTTGCGCGCCAAGTTGCCGGACGAAGTCGAAGGCCAGTTTCCCGACTACAGCCTTTACGACCACACGGCCTACGCGATCGGATTTCTGACGCGCGGCTGCAACGGCGCCTGCCCCTTCTGCCTGGTGCCGCGCAAGGAAGGGCGTTTGCGTTCCTGTCCGGGCGGATTCGATGCCTTCGTTCCTCCAGGCCAAAACAAGGTTCTGCTGCTTGACAACAACCTCTTGGCCCATCCGCAATCGTGCAAGTTTTTGCGGGAAATAGCGCGGCGCAGGTACGCCGTCAATTTCAGTCAGTCTCTCGACATCCGACTGCTGGACCAGGAACGGTTCGATCTTCTGCGGCAGGTGGACTCGCGAAATGCCCGCTTCACACGTCGGCAATTCTACTTCAGCTGTAGCAGCGCCGCCGACGCCGCGTGCCTGGAGGACAAGCGTTCGTTCCTGAAGGCGTTCGGAGAGGATTCGGTTACGGTACTCACGCTGTATGGGTACAACACGCGGTTGAGTGAGGACTACCGGCGGATGATAGTCCTGCGCCGTTTGCGGCTCATTCCGTTCTTCCTGGAGTACTGGCCGTTACGCGACATGCCGGCGCGTATGCCATCGGATTTCTTCGACATGGATATGAACCTGGTCATCCGACTCACCTTCCGCAGTAATGGGTTGAACTGGGAGAAGTACTTGCGTTGGCTGAACCGCTTGTACTTCCGGACCTTCGGGCGCTACTACCGGCCGTTGATCGAAGTCATCTATCGGTATAATAACCGGGAACGCATCCGGCGCTACTTGCGCCATCCCCATCTGTTGACGACCGTGCTCTATAGGAAGTCGGTTGTAAATGAATAAACCCGCCGCTCGCCTCACAAAACCTTCAACTGACTCTCCAACCCGCTGATTTTGATCGTTTTCTTGATGAGCGGGCTGGCGTTCAGCAGGGTCAGGTTGCCGGCCTTTACCCTGGCGGAAACCGTCAGGCAGATGCGGATGAAGGCCGAACTGATGAAATCCACGGCCTTGAGGTCAAAAATGACCTGCAAGGGCTTTTTCAATGCGGACGGCTCTCCGGCAAGTTCCGTCACTTTTTTTTCCACTTCCGGCGCCAGGGGTATGCTGGCGGCCGAATCCAGGTGCCCGGAAAAGATGAAAGTCAATTCGTGGGCATTTTGATCGTATTTGCTGTTTGGCATGTTTTTCCCTTTTTTCAGTAGTTCTTGTTGTATTCGCCGAGGATGGCGTTCCAGTCCGCCTTTTCGTCCAGATACTTGTTTGTGTCAAAACGTGTCCAGCGCTCGTTATCGCGGCGGCGACAGATGCGTTTGACGTTTATGAGGTGCCGGGCGGATATGTTTTCCGTGGTGCTGTTTTTTCCGCCTGCGCCGCAACCGAGCGTGAATGAAGTCGACAGGGTGTTGAAGAGGCCTCCCACGGCGCCCTGCGAGGAAGGCGTATTGACCAGCACGCGGCCGGCGTTCATCAGGTTGCCGAACATGTCTATGACGCTCTCGTCATTGGCGTAAACGCTGGCGGTATGTCCCACGCCGGCGAAATAATTGAGGTCAATGCAGGTTTTCAGAGCTTCATCCGGGTTCTCGCGCGCATAAAACGCCAGGATCGGAGCCAGCACCTCGCCGGAAAGCGGATGATCTTTGCCGACTCCATCCATTTCGGCCATCAGGATTTTCGCGCCTTTCGGAGGATTGATACCGGCCATTTTTGCGATGACCTCGACCGGCTGGCCGACCACGGAAGCATTCATGAGTCCGCTTTCTTCAACCGCTATTTTCTGGATTTTTTTAGTCTCCTCTGCGTTCATGAAATAGCAGTTTTGTTTTGTGAACTCTGCGCGTACCTTGTCGGCAAACGGTTTTTCCACGATTATCGCCTGTTCGCTGGCGCAGATTGTGCCGTTGTCGAATGTCTTCGAGAGGATGATGCTTTCTACGGCGAAGGGCAAGTCGGCGCTTTTATCGATGAACACGGGCACATTGCCCGGGCCCACGCCGATTGCCGGCGTTCCGGAACTGTAGGCGGCTTTGACCATGCCGGGTCCGCCCGTGGCCAATATAAGCGCGATGCCGGGCATGGTCATCATGGCGTTGGTCCATTCACGGCTGCATTCCGGCAGCCATTGGACGCAGTCTTCCGGTGCGTCGGCCGCCAGGGCCGCCTCGTAACAGATGCGGGCGGTCTCGGTGACGCAGCGCATGGCCTTGCGGGAGGGGCTGATGATTATGGGATTGCGGGCCTTGAGCGCGATCAATATTTTGAACATGGTCGTCGAGGTCGGATTGGTCAGGGGGATTATCGCGAAGACCGGCCCGATGGGCTGGGCGATTTCCGTGATGCCGCTTTGCCGGTCATGGGAAAGGACGCCGACGGTTTTCTCGTTTATGATGTTGTTGTAAACAAGTTGGGTGGCCAGGACATTTTTGAGGATTTTGTGTTCAAAGACTCCGAGCCTGGTTTCCTCGCAGGCCATTTTGGCCAGGCGCACGCGGTTGTTGAAGCCGGCCCTGGCCACGCTTTCCACGATGCGGTCGGTTTGCTCCTGGTCATATTGATTGAACAACCCGGCCGCCACCGCGGCCCTGGCCATAATTTTTTTGCCGAGAATCTGTTCTTTTGTGAGAATCGATTCGGTCGCGGTCTCATGCGTCTTCTCCATAATTTTGTCCTTTCAGTAAATTAATGAAATCATATTGAATTATTCCGCGCCGGTCGAGCTTTTTGTCATATCAATTCCAAAATCGGCAGGGCGGTGTCCCAGTGTTTCAACTTGGCAAGGTCGTAGACCATCTGGCTGTGTTCTATTTCAAGTTGTTTGCGTTCCTGGTCCTTTCTGTTTTTCTCAGCGTCATCTTCCGGCGGCGCTGTCAGACGCATGGCCTGCAGCCTGACTTCCATTTCCTTTTTCTGCCGCATCAGCGTTTCGCGGCGCAAAGCCAGGATCAGCAGCTTGACCGACTCGTCGTGCGTGGCGAAATCGCTTTTGATTTTTTTCGGCGCCTCGATGGCCCGCGCGGCCAGCATGGTCAGAGTTCGCGCTTCGTCGTCATGTCCGGCGATGACGCCCATGACGTCCTTTTTGGTTTCCACGGCCTCGATGCAGAAAGTCATAATTTGCCGGCAGGCATCGTGCGTTACCAGGTCCAACGGCAGATATTTTTTCACCAATTCTGAAAGCTTCTGGTCGCTCAGCAGGTGTTCAAGCAGCGCCATTTCCCTGGCAGGGATTTCCTGTTCCTGCGGAATATCTTCCGGCGCCGACGAATAGGACTGCCTGCGTTTTTCGAATTTTCCCAATTCGGTCGCGAGCGTGTGTTCCGGTATGCCGAGGCGGCGCGAGGCGTTTTTCAGCATGCCGGCGCGCTGCACGGCGTCGGAGGAGTGGGCCACGGTGTTCATGACTTCGGAACTGATCCGGATCAAATCCGCCTCGGTTTTGGGGATTGTCCCGGCGCTCAACACGTCAACCTGGAAATCGACGACCGATTTCGCCTTGTCGAGGATTTCCCGAAAAAGATCCTTGCCGTTGTCTTGCTGGAGTAGCATATCAGGGTCGAATCCCTTTGGTAGAACCGCCGCGCGCACGGCCAGGCCGGCGCGTAAAAAAGTTTCCGAGGCTCGTATGGCGGCCTTTTGTCCGGCGGCGTCCGGATCAAATGCCAGGATCACGCCGTCGGCATAACGCTTTAAAATGCGCGCGTGGTCGTCGGTGAAGGCCGTGCCCTGCGCCGCGACTGCGTGGTTGAATCCGGCCAGGTGGCAGCGGATCACATCGATCTGGCCTTCGCACACGATGGCCTCATGTTGTTCCACTATCGCCTTGCGCGCCTTGTCCAGCGCGTAGAGCAGGCGTCCTTTGTGGAACAGGGGGGTTTCCTGGGTATTGACGTATTTGGCTGCCTGCGGGTCATCCTTAAGTATCCTGCCGCTGAATCCCACCACGCGGCCCTGTTCGTCCCGTATGGGAAACATCACCCTGCCGCGGAACCGGTCGGCGACGCGGGCGGCATGGCCGCCTGCGCTGTCTTTTTTGTCCTGGAAACCGGTCGAAGATACAATCAGTCCCGCCGCTTCAAGCTGGCTGCGCTGGTATTTTTTACCGGCCCATTTGGCGATCGTGTCGAACCGGTCCGGAGCGTAGCCGATCAGGAATTCCTCGGCGGTTTTCCGGTGCAGGTCGCGCGACTTCAGATAATTGCGCGCTTCCCCGGCCTCAGGATTCTGCATCAGGATGTTGTGGTAGAGCCCGGCGGCTCCCGCCATGATTTCATAGAGAACGTCCTTGGCGAGTTTGTCCTCCGGAGAGGCGTTTTCAAACGCCAGGCGGATATTGGCCTTTTGCGCCAGCATCTTGACCGCGGTCATGAAGTCCACTTTTTCGTAGTTCATCACGAAGGTGAAAACGTCGCCCCCGGCACCGCAACCGAAGCAGTGAAACGTCTGGCGCTGCGGATTGACCATGAAGGACGGAGTTTTTTCCTTGTGAAAGGGGCAGAGCGCCTTGAAATTCGCGCCGTTGCGGTGCAGTTGAAAGTAGGCGCCGATTACGCCGACAATGTCGTTGGCGACGCGGATCTGGTCGAGCACGGCATGGGACACGATCGGCATTTTTACAACTGGTCAGGCGCGGCGCGCTCGCCGGTCTTGTTTTCTTCGGCCGGCAAAACTTCCGGCGCCGGTTTTTCTGCGGCATTTTGGATGCGGGCCTGCAGGGAATGGAGTTTTGCCGTGAAGCCCGGCGCATGTTTGAAAACGGTTTTTCCGCAATATGAATCAATCGTGACCATCTGATACAGTTGTTCGTTCGGCCAGAGACCTGCGGCGAAGACCAGCAACACTGCCAGCAGGAAGCCGCGGATGATTCCGGCCGCGGCGCCGGCTGGCCGGTCAAAAGCGTCGTTGAATTTTACCGTGACCAGCAGATGCAGGACAATGCGCAGAAGGAAAAAACACAGGCTGGCCCCGGCCACGATCAGAATGAACGCCAGCGCCAGGGCCATCTCCTGGTTCTCGGCCAGACGTGAATTGGCGGCTATCAGCCGGCCGAATTTTTCATAGAAATTGAACCCGAGAACAAGCACCACGCAGGTGCCGAAAAGGCGGAACAATTCTCCGGAGAGCCCGCGCCGCAATCCCATCAACAGCTCGAATAAAATTACGATCAGGAGAATTGTGTCTATGACATATGGTTTCATTTAAATATTCTTTCAAAAAATGAACGCCGTTTCTTCTGCTCCGGTTTGTCGTTTGCGGCGTTTCCTTCCATTGGGACGATGCGGTCTTTGAGAGCGGCCGTCCGGCGGTCATTGGGGAAGCGTTTGACGAACCGGGTATAGGCTTGTTGCGCCGCATTTGTCATGCCGAGGCTTTGATCATAAAGATTTCCCAGGATCCAGAGCGCTTCGGGATCGTCCGGTTGCAGCTGGTCGGCCTTTTTAAGGGTGATGATGGCGGCGTCGTAATCGCCTTTTTCCAGCGCAAGCCTGGCTGTTGCCAGGTTCGCCAGGTGGGCGTCGGAGTTCTGTCCGGCCGCTGATTTGTAGCAGGTCAGGGCGTCTTCCTTCCTGTTTTTTTCGATAAAATAGTTGCCGAGGTCATAGGAGGCTCTGGGATTGCCGTCGGTGAGGGACATGGCATGCCTGAGCGCCTGGTTTTTGACGCCGGTACTTCCGGCCTGTTCGGCGGCGCGCGCTATGCGCAGGTAATTGTTGAAGGCGGCCTCCCTTCTTCCCTGCAGTTCAAGGGTCTTGGCCACCTCCATCAATTCCTCGAATGACGGCAGGGTGGGGGCCGTTTGTATGGCGTTAGTGACTGTGGAGCTTGTCTTGTTCGCGGCCGTGGCGCCTTCGGCCTTTTGCTCCGGCTGTGATTTTTTTTCGGGTTGAGGTTTCGGCTCGGGTTGTGATTGGGAAACGGCGGCGTTAGCAGCCGCGTTTGATGCGGCCTCAGCGGCCTCAGCCGCTGCCGCTGCTTTCTTGATTTCGTTTATCAGCGCGCAAGTCTGGTCGCGGCGAGGGCCGGCCGGGGCCACACGCGCATATTCGGTCAACAGAGGCAGGGCCTGTTCGCTGTCGTTTAGCACAAGCCGGTTGATGACTGCCAGATTGTAGATCGCCGGGGCGTAATGCTGGTCCTGTTCCAGCGCCTTTTGCAGATATTCCAGCGCCTGGTTGGTGTTGTTTGCCTTGAATTCCACCGTGGCCAGGGCGGTGAGAATGCGCACGGATTGCCCGGAAGATTTTTCGGCCTCGCCAAGGATTCGCCGGGCGTCATCCCATTGCCGCCGTTGGCAGTAAATCACCGCAAGAAATTCAAGCGCGCGCGTGTCTTTATCCGCATGGTCATGTTCCCCGGCAAGGGAACCGCGGCCGGTCTCCTGATTCAGGAGCGACGCTTTTTCAAAACAGGCCACGGCCTTATCCTCGTTGCCGAGCTTCAGGTTGACCACGCCCAGATTGTAAAAAGGCTCGAACGCGGACGGGTTTGCGGCCGCGGCGGATTCAAAAGCCTCGAGCGCCTCGTTATCCCTGCCGAGTTTGTGGCAGGCAATGCCCAGGCCGTTGTAGGCGATGGCGCGTTCGTTGTTTGCTTCAAGGTGGCTCAGGCTGCGTTGCAGAAGGGTTATGCCTTCAACGTATTTCCCCCTGGCCACGGCGCGTATGCCTCTGCGCAGCGGGGTGATCCCCGGCCTTTCGGCGCAGCCGGCCAGCAAAAAAAGAGCAATAGCGCAGATAAATAATCTTCTCATGATCGTTTTTTATATTCCGGGTGTTTGTTAACGACTATTGTATACTTGATTTGACGGGGATTGACAACAAACTTTATTATAGAGTATGATGCGGGTCGTTTTTGGTGAACAATAATGGCCGAAGAAAAGAAACGCATATTGATCGTCAAGCTCAGCTCCCTGGGCGATATTCTGCACGCCCTGCCGGCTGTGCATTGTCTCAAGAACGGACTGAACGCTGAAATCGACTGGGTCGTGCATCCGGCTTATGAGGGGCTGGCGCGCTGTTTTCCGGACGTCAGGCGGGTTCTGACCTTTCCGCGCCGCGGTTCGTTTTCAGATTTTTCCCGGCATGCCCGTTTGCTGCGGGAAGAAAGTTATGACTACATTCTGGACCTGCAGGGAATTTTAAAGAGCGCTTTTGTAACCCGCCTGGCGCGCGGAAAAGTGCGCGTCGGCCCCTCGTTTCAGCGCGAGGGGGCGTTTTTGTTATATTCCGCCCTGGCCGGCGAAAAAAACAAAAACCGGCATGCCATAGAGGAAATTATGGATTTTGTCCGCTATTTCGGCCTGCCTGAACAAAAGGCTGTCTTTCCGATTTCTGTTCCGCTGCAATTGGTGAGCGAACCTTCCCCCCGCGTGGCCCTGCTGCCTTTTACGCGCTGGGCAAGCAAGACCTGGCCATTGAGTTCTTTCGCCAGGGTGGGGCGCGAACTGCGGGAACATTTGAACGCGTCCATATATATCATGGGCGGGGTTCAGGACAAGCCCCTGGCGGCTGAACTCGGGCGTGAACTGGGCGGGCACGTCATTGACATGACCGGCAAGACCGATTTGCCGCAACTTGCCGGATTGTTGCGCGAGATGAATCTGGTGATTGCCAACGATTCCGGCCCGATGCACCTGGCGGCAGCCATGGGCGCCTCAGTGCTGGCATTGTACGGGCCCACTGATCCCACCCGTACCGGGCCTTGCCCATCTAATTTCCGCGTATTAAAAGGCAAATTGCGCTGCCAGCCCTGTTTCCTGGCAAAATGCCGGTTCAGGGACAATTCCTGCCTGCTCACCATCACGCCTGAAATGGTCATAAACACGGTCGTGGAAATGCTGTCAAAGAACAAGGTTCGGAAATGACCATAACCTGTTTATTTGCAATGTGTTGTTTGGTGGACGATAATTCTTGACATGCATTGAAAACGGGGTATAGTGATAGGCATCATATTTAAAATTTGTTTATTATGATTATTACTCAAATATGGCAAAAATTCTCGAATTTCTGGGGATTGGCAGGGAGGCTGATGTCACGCAGTCGGCCTTGCAGAACGCGGTATTGCCCGGGCTGCAGCGCGACAAATTGGAAAAGGATATTCTTATCCTTGACGACGAATTCGGTCTGAAGGAGAAGCGCGTTCAGCGTGAGGCCGAGAAGCAGGTTCAGGACGCCGCAGAGGATTCTCTCAAGCAACTGCACGTGATTCAAATGGGGCTGTGTCCGCGATGCGGCGAACATTTGAACGAACACCTCTTTGCCACGGTCTGCGAGGCGTGCGGCTGGAATACCTACGAGGTGCCCTCGACCGGTCCGGTGCGCATTCATCTCAATGCCGGCCAGCCGCCGATCGAAGGCGAACGTTGCTATATAACCGATGCCGGCGACATCTTCCTGTTGAAAAACGACGTGGTCGTGGCCAAGATTTACAAGAACGCGATCTATTGGATAGAATACCTCTGGACCAAGGATGAGATCCTGAAGCGTTATCATCAGTTGCTTGAGCGTTTGAAGATAAAATGCGCCTGGTGCGACAAGGAGGCCGACCCGAAAAGCGAGGGATTCAGCCTTGTTCAGGTTGCGTTCGGCTCGACCCAGGAACGCCATATTTTCTGCTCCAAAGAATGCGCCGAGGCTTTCCGGAAAATGTACCCTTCCAGGGTCCATCGCGATTGCTACGAGCGCAAGTGCGCCGACTGCAATCTCTGTCTCAAGCGCTACGATGACGAAGCCGAGGGCGTCAAGGTGATTGCCCGTGATTTGATAAAGGCCAAAAACTATGAACTTGCGCACAAAACGCACTCCTGACAATGGGTAATTTTCAGGTAACGTCCGAAAAGATTCCCCCGAGTCCCAAGGAGCAGCGTCTGCGGCGCATGCGTTATTCGCAGTTTGCGCTCCTCTTTGTCATCGTTGTCGTTCTGGCCGGATTTATAATCCGGGTAAACCAGCATGTCATCGCCGACGGCTATGTGACTGCCGAGCAGTACGCCGAGATCAGGCCGCCGGTTGCCGGTAAGGTGGAGAAAATTTTTGCGCAGTCCGGCGCGCGCGTCAACTCCGGAGATCTGCTCGTCAAACTTGACAGTTCCGAGGAACAGGCTGTCCTGGACGAGGCCGGCAGCCGCATGCAAAAGGCCGAGGACGATTTGACGCATCGCGAGGCGGAAATCGCCGAGGAAAAACGGCGTTTGCTTGAGGATATCGCCGTTGCCAATCTCCGCCTCTCGAACGTCGTCAACCGGCTCAGCCGTTCCCGCGAGCTTTATGAGAGGAAATTCGTCAGCGCCGCGGCGCTTGAGGAGGATTTCCTCAAAGTGCAGCTTGCGCGGGCGGAACTCTCGTCCCTAACCAATCGCGACCTGAGCGTCTATGAAAAACAGCTTGCCGTGCTGCGTCAGGAACTCGAGGCCAGGCAGGACTCCGTACAGCGCGCCGAGGTCGGGATCAAGACCAGGGAAATAAGGTCGCCTATCGCCGGGCAGGTTCTGCGCTACGATTTTGTGGTCGGCGAGCAGGTGCGTCCTGAAATGGTGTTATTCGAGGTTTTCGGCGGAGATCGCCTGATTCTGAAGCTGCGCATACCCGAACGTCACGCCACCCGTATCTCCGTAGGAAACCGGTATGAAGCCATCCTCAATCCGTATCGCCGCCTGACGGACATCACGTTTACGGGCGCGGTCGAGCGTCTGCGGAACGTGATTCAGTCCGAAGGCCAGCAGAACTACCGCGTGGCGTTCTGCAATTTCGATCCGAAGGATAATAAAGTGCCGCCCGGAACCACCGCCGAAGCCAGGATTTATTACGGAAAGACGTGTTTGTGGTTTTTCCTGCTGGGAATGCATTGATTTGAAGAAGGCACAAAGGCACAAAGCCGGAATGGTAAGAGCAAAAAAATCAGGGAACTTTTTTCCTATGTGCCTTTGTTCCTTTGCGCCTGATTTCAATGGCTGACAAGCAACTAACCTCCCACTCGCAGGTGGTTTCCTTCCTGGCGCCCTACCGCTGGCAGGCGTTCTTGCTCATCCTGCTCACTGTGCTGCTTTCCGTGCTGAATATGTGCGCGCCGCTGGTTTCCCGCGCGTTCATTGACCAGGTTGTCAGCCTCGGCCGGAGCGATCTTTTTTTCAGCTTGAGCGTGGCGCAGGTGTTTCTGACGGTAGTCACTCCGCTGGCCGGCATGGTTCAGAACGTTCTGATGACATATGTGGGCCAGAGGTTTATTTTCGACCTGCGTGATTTTTTGTACGGGCATATCCTTGCCCTCTCTCTCCGTTTTTTCGGCAAAAACAGCACCGGCAAACTGGTCAACCGGGTCATGGGCGACACCGGCACCGTGGCGCGCATACTTTCAGCGCAGACCTTCGGGATCATTTCGGACGTGGTCTGCTGCGCTTTCGCGGTCACGGCGACGTTTGCCCTGAACTGGCGCATGGCCCTGCTGCTTTCGATCGTGGTGGCCGCGTTTGTGGTAAATTATCTGGTGAACGTCAAACGCATACGAAAACTTTCCGAAAACTACTGGCGTTCCCATGACGTCCTTTCCGGCGGAGTACAGAACCGTCTTGTGGTGGGGGTGGCGGTAAAATCTTTCGGCACTGAAAGCCGCGAACACGGCATATTTCAGGATCAGGCGGCGTTGAACATGGGGTTGCGCGAATCTCTCGGCATAGCCGGATTTTCCTTCTGGCAGAACACGGCTCTGGTTCAGAACATGGGCCGGGCGCTGCTCTTTTTCCTGGGATGCAACATGGTCTTGTCCGGGGAAATGACATATGGCGACGTAACCGCATTCGTGGCTTATGCCATGCAGCTCCTCTGGCCGGCGGTGCGGTTTTCCGAACTTGCCCTGCAGGTGCAGGATGTCGGCATCGCTTTGCGCCGCATTTTCGAGGTCACCAGGGAAAAGCCGGAGGTGGTCAACGCGCCGCATGGCGTTAAAATTTCCGGGCTGCGGGGCAAGATTGATTTCGAAAAGGTGAATTTTGGATACGACAACTCCCATCCGGTCATCCGCGATTTCGACCTGCATATTGCTCAGGGAGAGACCGTGGCTTTCGTGGGGCCGACCGGTTGCGGCAAGAGCACGCTCCTGTTGCTGCTTATGCGGTTTTATGACGTAACCGGCGGCAGCCTGCGCCTGGACGATACCGACCTGCGCGATTTCGATCTTTACTCCCTGCGCCGCCGGTTCGGGGTGGTGCTGCAGGAACCGATGCTTTTTGGAGTGAGCGTTGCCGACAACATCCGTTATGCCAGACCGGATGCGCCGCAGAGCGAAGTGGAGGAGGCCGCCCGCATCGCCGAAATACATGATTTCGTCATGACCCTTCCGGATAAATACGGCACCGTGGTCGGGCAGGAGGGGTTGCAAATGTCCACGGGCCAGAAACAGCGTCTGACCATTGCCAGGGCCATACTCGGGAAACCTTCAATAATCATCATGGATGAGGCCACCAGCGCGCTGGACAGCGAGTCCGAACGCGCCATCCAGATTGCCATGGAAAAGGTCTTGAAGAACCGCACCTCCTTCATCGTGGCGCATCGCCTGAGCACCATCCGTAATGCCGACCGGATAGTGCTGCTCAAGGACGGACGAATTCTTGAAATGGGATCGCATGACGAATTGACGTCCCTGCCCGGCGGACGTTACCGCATGCTCTATGAACAGCACATGGGAAAGGCGTTTTTGGAGGACGATAAGTTGTGAAAATTCATCATCGCAACTATGCTTTTCGCCCGCCTTACCGTGAAAAGGACCGGGAGGCGGGACATTTCGGCCTGTTCTCCAGGTTTTTGCGCTCCTACGTGGCGCCATTCAAAAAGGGGCTGTTGATCTGCATTCTGCTGGCGGCCTTCGATTATTGCGGATCATTCTATCTTTTGGCCTATTACAGCAAGGTCGTCATTGATTCGATCCTGGTGATCAATCCTCCAGCGGCTGCCGTTCTTGACAGAAGAGCCGTTCACGAAAGAAGCCTGGCCGTTGCCGAGCGGGAAAGGGAAAAGCTGCCGGACAGGAAAATTGGAGAAAGAAAAGGCGCGCTGGATGAGAATTTGCCGCATCGTCCGCCCGGCGCAAGGGGAAAATTATGGGCCATGTTTTTGCTCTATGCGGCAACCATAATCTTCAGCAATGTTTTTTCGCGCGTGGCCAGCCGGTTGCGCATACGGATCGGGCAGAGGATTTCCAATAATTTGAGGGAGGATATGCACGCGCAGGTTTTGCGCCTTTCCCTGGCGTATCATTCCTCGCATACGCCGGGCCGCCTTCTGGCGCGCATCATTTCCGATACCGGGGCGGTGCAGGATCTGGTGCTCAATATTTTCATCACCGGCGCCTCGCAATTCGCGATCGTGCTGGTGGGCGCCCTCATGCTCCTGAGCATCAACTGGCGGATGCTGGTCATGGTGGCTCTCTCGCTGCCCTTTTACGTCCTGATTTATAAAACAACCAGTCCGTTGCTGATGAAAATTCAGCATGAATTCAGCCATACAAACTCATGCCTCTGGGGACTGGTATCCCAGAAAATTGACGCCATGCGCCTGATCCAGGCAAGTAACCGGGAAAAAAAGGAAAAACTCATTTTTCACCGGCTGGCTTCCTGCTACTTGCGTGATTCCCTGCTTCAAAACAGGATCGGCGCCGTCACGAACAATCTTGCCGCAATCATCAGCGGCGTGACCAGCGGCGTGGTCATTTTCCTTTACGGCATTCACGAGGTACTGGCCGGAGCAATCACTTTGGGCCAGATGATGTACGCCTGGGGCACGGCCTGCGCGCTTTTCGGTCCCATACTTGCGATCAGCAACATGAACGTCTCGTTCGTGAACCTGCTCGTTTACCTGCGCCGGCTGGCGAACGTGCTTGATGAACCGGTCAAAATCAGCGATGCGACTGATGCCGTTGACTTTCCCTGTCCGCTCGTAAAGGGGATAGTGTTGAGCGGCGTCAGATTCGGTTACGATCCGGACGGCGAACCGAATCTCAGGGATATTTCCCTGACCATTCCCTCCGGAACCTGGCTGTGCGTCATGGGCGCGAGCGGCAGCGGCAAGACCACGCTGCTGCATCTGCTGGACCGGCTTTTCGAGCCTGACGCCGGGGAAATTATTTTCGATGAAATTCCTCTCAAGAAAATCAGGCTGGCCTCGCTGCGCAGCCGCGTGGTGCTGGTGCCGCAGGAGCCCCAGATCATCAGCGGCACGGTACGGGACAACATTTGTTATGGCCGCCCAAATGCCTCCCCCGGCCGCATCATCGCAGCATCGAAGGCGGCCGAATTCCACGATTTTGTCATGACCATGCCGGCCAAGTATGAGACCATGCTTGGAGAAAAGGGGACCACTCTTTCAGGCGGACAAAAACAGCGTTTGGCCCTGGCGCGCGCATTGCTGACCGATCCGGAAGTTTTACTCCTGGATGACTGCACCTCGGCCCTTGACGCCGAAACCGAGGGGAAAATCCAGGAAACGCTGTCAAAAATAATGCAGGGCAAGACCACGGTGATCGTCTCTCAGCGCGTTTCCATGGCGCGGCGCTGCCGGCGCATCTGCGTGCTGGAAAACGGCCTCATTTCCGAGTTCGGCGCCCACGACGAACTTCTCTCCAATGGCGGCTTCTACGCGCGGCTTTACGCCAAGCAGACGGAGTGAAAACACTACGTCCCTACGGCGGACCGGCAGAGACGTTTATGTCAAATGCAAGGGTTTATTTCGCTTAAGTTGTGAGATCGTCTTGATGGCGTCAACGCCCCATTGATCTCCTATGGTGTTTTATTGTAAAATGGTCGAAGTTTAAGAGAACGGCGTCATTCTTATTCCCGCGTCCTCGGATCAATCGCAAAGTTGAAAAGAAATGGTATTGCGTTTGGGGACGTGAATGTGGCATATTCCCGTTTCTCTATGAATATTCTGCCTTCCATGTCTGAAATTATGGAGCGGATACGCGGCGAAGACCTGCGCAAGATAGCCAACACGCTTGGCGTGGGGAAGGGGCTTACCCGCCGCGGTGATCTTGAAGGCGCCATTTCGAGCGCTGCGCGCACCCGCTTGAGCGAGGTTGTCGGCCATTGCGCGGAAGATGAAAAAAAAGCGCTGGCTGAAGCCGCGCATGGCGAGAACGGAATCGTCGATGGAAACGTATATTGGGGCAAATATGGACGTTCTTTCCCCAAAAGCGAGATAGCCTATTCCGCAAGAACAGCCTCGCCTTATCATGTGCTTTGCCGTGTCAACGAATACGGCGAACTTCAGGTTGCCGACGGCATTGAAAATGAATTGCGCGAAATACTGCCGCAACCCGCAAAATTATCGCTGACGTCGGTGGATGCCTTGCCTCCGGCATATTGTGTGATGCGCGAAAGCTGCGGCAGCACAAAAAAGATCGAACGCCAGCTCAATGTCTATGCCGGCGAAAGAAATGTCTTTCTCGAATTGCGCCGGATCTTGATCCTTGCGCAATCGGACAAAATACGTCTGACGCCCAAGGGCGGAGCTCCGACAGGCAAGTCCGTTCCGATCCTGGCTTCGGCTCTGGTTTGTCCTGATTTCAACCTTGAAGTCCCGGAAGAAGACATAAAAAACGATCAGCGATACGTTCCCGTAGGACCGGTTCGGGCCTATGCCTGGGGGGTGCTTGCGCAACAACTTGGGTGGTGCAAATCGGTCGGCGAAAGACTGACTCTCACCGCTGCCGGCAAAACGATGCTGGCGGAGGGAACCCCGGAACTTTTCAGGGAAGGTTTCGAACGTTTTCTGGCGGATGAGGAGTTTGATGAATTGAACCGGATTGACAATATCCGCGGGCAAACCGGCAATGCCAGGCGGACGCTGACGTCGCCGGCACGGCGGCGGCAGAGCATATGGGCTTCCCTGGAAGACTGGCAGGAGGGCAAATGGGTGGCTTTTCAGGATGCGTTTCGTTTTGCATTCGCCACGGGACATCCTTTCGAAGTCTCGCGGAATCGATGGGATCTCTATTTTGCCGAAAAACAATACGGCAGTCTGGGATATTCCGGATCCAGGGGCGATCTGGAGCGCCAGTACATGCGTGTTTTTCTCTTGGAGGCGCTGGCCACCCTCGGAGTGGTTGACGTGGCCTATGTCTATCCGCACCGTCTCTGGCCGGAATTCGACGGATGGTGGGGCACGGACGATTTGCATTTTTGCGGCAGATACGACGGTTTGGCGTATGTTCGGTTGAATTCGCTGGGCGCCTATTGCCTGAATAGGCAGGCGAATTACGAAGTCGTTTGCGTGTCGGCAAACCTAAGATGCAAGATTTTGCCCAATCTGGAAATGGTGCCGGTCAACTCTGCTCTTATGGGGGCCCCGGAACTGGCGGAACTGGAAACCGTCGCTGAGCGAAAGAACGATCATGTGTGGATCCTTGACCGCCAGAGAATTCTTGATTTTGTGGCGTCAGGCGGAACCATGTCCGAAGTCAGGCGGCGCTTGCGCGATATGGCGGCCGGCGATCTTCCGGAAACGGCGAGGGTTTTTCTGGATGATCTGGAAGCCAGGACGAACGCAATCCTCGGATGGACCGAGGCAATGCTGGTGGAAACCAGGGATGAAGCTGTGGCCGTCCGCATTGCCAATGACCCTTTGACCAGGGAATATTGCCGGCTTGCCGGCAAAAACAGCTTGGCCGTGCCGCGCAAAAACGAAAAGGCTTTTCGAACGGCCCTGAAAAAAACAGGTTACGTTTTGCCGGCATGAATTCCTGTAACCCAGGCAATCCGTTGATCATCCAGGGCGACCACACCGTCCTTGTAGAGGTCGATAACCCTCACTACGGTCAGGTCCGCAACGGGCTGGTGCGGTTCGCGGAACTGGTCAAATCCCCGGAACATATTCACACGTACCGCATTACCCCGCTTTCCATCTGGAACGCTTGCGCGGCCGGCGTTTCGCCGGACTTCGTCGCCTCCATCCTGACCGGATATTCGAAATATCCGGTTCCGGAACACGTGCTCTCGGAAATGCGCGATTATGCCTCGCGGTACGGGAGGCTGAAGCTTGTCCGGCGCGGGAACGATCTTGTCCTGTGCGCTGACGATGCGCCCCTGGCCGAGGAGATCTCGCGCAACAGGCACGTCATACCCTTCCTTGGCGCGCGGCCGGATCCGCGTTCGTTTCTGGTGGCGCCGAAAGACCGAGGTTGTCTCAAGCAGGTTTTGATCAAGGCGGGGTTTCCGGTCGAGGACCTGGCCGGCTACGTTGATGGAGAACCGCTTGCCTTCGATATTCTTGACGTGACGAAGCAGGGGGCGCCTTTCGGCCTGCGCGGCTATCAGCGGGAAAGCGCCGCGGCTTTCCATGCGTCCGGCGCCGCCCGCGGCGGATCCGGCGTGATCGTCCTGCCGTGCGGCGCGGGAAAGACAATGGTCGGCATGGCCTGCATGGCCGGCCTGCAATGTTCCACTCTTATTCTTGCCACCAACGTGACCGCCGTCCGGCAGTGGATCGCGGAACTGCTCGATAAAACCAGCCTGCGCGGGGAACAGATAGGCGAATACACCGGCGCCAAAAAGGAGATCCGGCCGGTGACCGTTTCCACTTACCAGATCATGACCCACCGCGGCAGCCGCGAGGAGGATTTCCGGCATCTTGAACTTTTCAACAAGCGCAACTGGGGGCTGGTTATTTACGACGAAGTGCATCTGCTCCCCGCCCCGGTTTTCCAGATAACCGCCGGACTGCAGGCCCGCCGGCGCCTCGGCCTTACCGCCACGCTTGTGCGGGAGGACAACCGCGAGGACGACGTTTTCGCCCTTATAGGCCCGAAAAAGGCGGACATTCCCTGGAAGGAGCTGGAGGGGCAGGGGTGGATCGCGAAGGCGCGCTGCACCGAAATACGCGTGCCGCTGCCTGAAAACATCCGCATGCATTACGCCGTGTCCGATCCCAGGGAACAGTTCAGGATAGCGTCGGAAAATCCGGACAAAACGGAAATAGTCCGGCGGCTTGTCGGAAAACATCGCGGCGAACGCATCCTGATCATCGGCATGTACGTTCACCAGGTCAAGGCCATGGCCGAGGCGCTCGGCGTTCCCCATTTGACCGGCGCCACCGCGCAAGCCAAACGCGACCGGATGTTCGACGATTTCAGGTCCGGACGCATCGGCGTGTTGTCGGTTTCCAAGGTGGCCAATTTTTCGGTTGACCTGCCGGACGCCTCCGTGGCCGTTCAGGTTTCCGGCATGTTCGGTTCGCGCCAGGAGGAAGCCCAGCGTCTCGGCCGGATTTTGCGCCCTAAATCCTGGGGGAACCAGGCGCATTTTTATACGCTTGTCAGCCATGACACGCGCGAACAGGAGTTCGCCATGAAGAGGCAGTTGTTTCTCTGCGAGCAGGGATACGAGTATCACATAGAGTCCGTCTGACGGGGAGTTCATGAATATCTACAACTTCGGATGGGAGGAATTCATAAGGTACGTTCCGGCCTGGAACGGTTTGACCGCGAAAGCGAAGAATTTTTTTATAGCGCGGGTGGGGCGGCAGGCGGCGCCTTGTTCGAAATTTCAGGCGGAAGCGGACGAACTGGTTTCCGTTGCTTTTGTCCGGTTTTGCCGGAACGGCGCCATGGTAAGCGTTTCGCCTCGGATTGTGCCGTTCTGTCGCGCGATAGGCGGCATGGCCAGGCATCCGGTTTTCGACCGGAAATCCGATTTGCGCGCGCTTGCCGTTTATCTGAGGGAGCATTTTTCCGCCAGTGAATGCGGGAGTCTGGTCGGGACCATGTATTCATACGGCGATGTTGCCGTGTCTCTCGCCCGCCAGACCTGCAGGCTCGAATGGCTGGAGCGTTTCCTGGCAAAAAAAAGCTGCAGCGACTGGGAAAAGGAATTTTTGGAAACGGGGCGCGAGCCGCTTTTCCGTTCCGGCGAGGTTTTCGAGCAGGCAAAACAGATCCTGCGCCTCCTGATGGAGGGGGAAAATCCGGCGACATATGAAGCGTTGGCCGCCGCGCTTGCCGGCGGCGACGCCTTGAAGCTTTCCGGCGCCATCGGTGCGCTGGTGCAATACGGGATGATTTTCCCGGCGCTTTCCGGGCGCGATCTTGCTCCGGTTGTAGGGATATGGCCGGAAATTCACGGGCGGCTTCATCGCGCAAAACCTCTGCCTCCGGCGCCCGCGAAAACGGCGGGGGAACGTTTTTCTTCCGCCCTTCTGATGGAGGACATGACCGCAATTCTGGCTGCCTGCGCCACGGAGCCGCTGCGCCTGCGCGGAAATGACCTGGAGATTTTTTTAAAGGAGAAAAAGAAGATCGAGGAACGGCTTGTCGCCATCCCCGAGTGGTGTCTGCGGCATATTTCGTGTCCGGTGGAGTTAAGGATGGCGGAGGGAAGCCGAACGCTGCTCCAGTTGAAATTTGCCGATATCCGTCGCGAAAAAAACGGACATCTTTTTCTTGTCACCACGGCTGCCGGCCGCGGCTGGCTGGCGCTTTCCGCCAGGATGAGACTCGGCGCCGTGCTGGACGCGCTTCGGAAGGATTGCGCGAGGGAATTCAAGCCGCATGATTTCTGCCCGGACGTGGCGATGCATTTTTTGCATGAAAATCAACCGATGTGGCGCAATGGAAAGGCGATCGATGCGCGTCCTTCCGTGATAAAGGCTTTTGCCGGGCTGTCGGCGGAGGACTTTGCGCCGTTCAAGCAATTTTTGGATCGCGCCAAGGTTGACTGCAATCCCTGGGCCGCGAGCCAGGGGCGCGGAGGTCAGGTGACGCTTGGCAACTTCACCTGGGCGACCCGTTACACCGAGGATGAACTGGAGGATTTGTGGGCGGACGTGCTGGAAAAATTTTTTACGCTGCGTCTGTTTCCCCTCGGCGGATGCGTCATCGGACAAACGGAAAAGGGAGAATTGTGCCTGTCTTTGACCGGGGCCGGGCGTTATCTGCTGGGAGAGGCCGAATCCTTCCGATACGGGAGCGAAACGAACGGGGAAGTCGTCGTGCAGCCTAATTTCGAAATAGTTTTTCTTTCTCCATCCCCGGCCGCCGAGGCGGCCATTGCGCGTTTTTCGGAGCGGATCGGGCGCGGCGTCGGCCTCATGTTCAGGATAACCCGCGAAACGATCCACGCGGCGTTTGTCGGCGGCATGGATTCCGCGCAGACGCTGGAATGCCTGCGCTCGGTCTCGAAAAAAACCCTGCCGGGAAACGTGGAGAAACAGATAAATGACTGGTTTGCGCAATGTCGTAGCGTGACATTTTCCACCTCGGTGCTGTTTCGGTGTCCGAACAGGGAAACGGCAATGCGCGTCAAGGCCGTAGCCGGACATCAGCTTGGCGTCATATCGGATACCGTTCTTGAGCTGGACGACGCCGGGAAAACGCAGTACATACTGAAAAAATTGCGAAAGAACGGCATTTCGCCGCAGGAGCTTTCCGGATTCGGGTCCGGTTCGAGCGGATGAGGAGTGCTCGCCGCCGCATTTTTTTTGGCATCAGATCCCCACGGTGAAATTAGATTGAATTTTTATTGACAATTTCGTTCTTTGTAATTATATTGACTTGGAATATTAGAGAATAATTGCCATGATATCCAAACCGGCATTTGAGACGGCCAAGCCGCTCTACCAGCAGGTGGAGGAGCATTTGCGCGGCCAGATTCAGCAGGGCATTTTGCGTCCGAAGCAGAAAATACCTCCGACCGAGGAACTGGCGTGCGCCTGGGGCATCGGCAACTCGGCCGTGCACAAGGCCATGTGCCGCCTGGTGGCTGACGGACTCGTCAAACGCACTCCACGCTTCGGCAGTTTTGTGCAGTCCGATGCCGAAAAGGCGATTATCGCCATATTATGCGGTCCCAGTCTGCTGGACGAAACGGCCTATTCCTATCGCTCAGTGCTTAAATTCATTCAATCCGACGTGATTGCCGAAAAGGAACGGCTTTGGGAATTCAAGGTTTATGATGACCTAAAAAACATGGCGGCCGGACCGGATTTCAAATCCACATCCGCGTTCAAACGAATTGCGGCTGATTTTAGAAACCCACGCATGAAGGGGATCGTTGAATTTGATCCGGGATTGAGCTCTCTTCTGGATGTCGAGCGACAATTCGAACGTTTCATTGTCGGGCCGCAGTCCGATTTTGTGATGGATTTTTATGGTTTTGGACGGGACGGGGTTGGATATTTTGCGAAAAAAGGGATCAAAAACATAGTTTATATTAAAACTTCCGGAACGAGCGCCGATCTTGATGGTATTCAAGCGGGGGTGAAGGAATTTGCTTTGCCTGAACCCAAGATTTACAGAATCCACACACTCAAGGGAGGACAGTTGCGTGAACAGGCTGCGCATGATCTTATACTCCAATTAAGCAAAAGTCTGCCGATTGTGCAAAACGGCGGGCAGATCGGTTTGCTGGTATCGGATGATATTGTGACACGCGGCGTGGCGACCGCGCTCTTGAGGCAGGGTATCAAGGTGCCTGATCAGGCGTTGGTGCTTACCTGGGCGAACAAGGAAATCCAGCACCATTACGGCATTCCGGTGATAAAGTACGAGTTTTCGACGCAGGACATTGCCGCCGCTTTTCTTTCGCTGCTGCGGCTAAAGCTGAGCGGCGATAAACTGCCTGACTTGCCGGTCATCATTCATGGAAAGCTGGAGGAAAATATTGCCTAAACAAGATGATATCCATCGTTTTCTGAATTTCATGCTCTGGTACAGTTCCGGTCATCCGGACTTGTCGGAGTATATGGCCGGGGTTGCGCATCGGGCCGGATTGCGTATCGTCCATCTGGCGGGGCTTACAGAACTGCGCGACCGCAGGGCATTGGAATTCTATAGGCGTTGCCGGAAGGAACATGGTGATGAAATTGTCCTCTGGCTTGGACCGGAGCCGCAATTATTGCGTGAACTCGAGATCGAGGAGGATTCCGGCTTCCTGTTCCAGCTTTCAACCGAAGCCAAAAAAAAGGCCATCCGCCGCATGACGGATATATATCGCGAGGCGATGGATGCTCCCTGCACCTCCGCGGCGTATTTCACGCTCGACTCTGTTTGCCTGAAGGCGTTGAAGGAAGCTTCTCCTGAAATGATCTGCACCATGGCGTCGTGTTTTGAGGAGGGCATCAATGTCACGCACGGTCATCGTTATTTCAATATCGAGTGGATTAATTGGAATGAGGGCGGTCCCTGGGCGCCATGGGTCCCATGTTCCGCCAACGCCCTGTCACCCGCCGGAGCTGACGATGACAAAATTGACCTTGTTTGCATTCCTCATCTCGGCCGCAATTTGATGCAGTCTTTTGACGCGCGCAACGATTGGAACAGTTCGCAGCCCATGGACCAGATGCGCGGGAAAAGCGTTTTCTCGGGGAACATTGATTATGCGAAACGCCTGTTTCATGAATATATGCACCAGGCGGAATTGAACCACGGTTATGCGTATTACCAGTTTATCGAGGGATATGGACCGCTTGACTCTTTATCGCCGCATGTGTTTGATGAGCCTTCTGCGGAATGTAAACGGGTTTATGAGGAATACGTGAAATTTATCGGCGGGCAGGTACGTTCCGGAAATGTGAAAAATGTTTCCATGACCGAATTCGGGAAATGGTTTTTGAAGCAATACGGTGGAAAAACGCCGGCAACGGCCGCCCATTGCCGCGATTTGCGCCATGGGAGCAAAAAGGACTACATTTGGTGCTTGAATTCCAAGGCGCGCCTGCTGCTGGCGCCCGAGCGTGGCGGTGCTATTCTGGATTGGCGGCCGTATTCCGCAGGCATTGAAAAATATATTGGGAACGACAGCCCCTCATTATGGAACGGTTCATACCCGTTCGTCATCCAGAATCATCATCGTTACACCACCATTGCCACCGGCCTGTTTCGTTATGGTGAAACGACTCTTAACCTGAGCGATTATCCCCTGGAGACCGCTTCGGTGGTGAATGAAAATGACGGCATCAGCGTCTTATACAAGCCGGTTAAGCTGGATTTCGGTTCTTTGGTTTGCAGAATTGCGGTTTCATGCCGCTTGGATGGCAACGGAGTCATAACGCTCAAATATACGCTGGAATCTTTTTCCGGAGGAGAGGGCGGACTGGAAATGTGCGAATATTTGCGCGGCACGTGGGGCACAACCGATTTGCCGGAACCGTTGACCGGCTTGTGGCTTGAGGCGGTGCGTGGGAAAAAACGCGAAGGATTTCGCTATGCCTATCGCGGCCGCATGTTACAGCTTGAGGGTGCGAACGAGTGCCGGGCATATTTTCAAAGGGAAGAATTTGGCGTTACGTTGGCCTCTGATGATAAGGGCTGTATCGGGATTGTCGGCGAAGTGCCGTTATTTCAGAGTTTTTTTGAAATGGCCCTGTTACGGCGGATTCCCCTGCAAAAGGGAGGTTCGTTCACCTGTCGTCTTTGCGCTGTCAGGGATAAATTTGTTCCGGTTGCGGAAAGCAAAATGGTCAGAAGAAGGTCGGATTGGCCGGCAACCAATGCGGTGCTGACAGTGCCGTGGCATCCGGCCGGCCAGCCCAATCCCTTGCGCTGTCCGCAATGTCTTCTGTCGGACCGCGAGACGCACCTTTTATTGCGCGGCAAAGAATATTATTGCCCGTTCTGTTGTTTTGAGGGAGATAAAAATTCTGTTCTACGTCTTTATCGGAAAGTGCGCCATTGAAAGGATCATCCCATGCTTGAATATCATCCGCGTTATGATTATATCAATGACTTCGAAATCGTACGCAAAGGTGGCAACTATCATCTCTTTTATATTGTCGGGAAACGCTTTAAAATGTCCAGCCAACCGTGACATGCCGTATCACGTTACCTGATTCACTGGAGGATATTTTTTCTCGATGCCTTGTTGGAAATATTTTTCGGCGCGACGTTGGACAGAAAGACTTGCTCGGCTTGTATTATCGTGAGATTATGCAAGCCATTAAAAAAGGAAAACTGGAAATGGATGTTAAAATCTCCATAATTGGCGGAGGATCTTATAGTTGGATGCGAATTTTGTTTCTCAATTTTTTAAGCAACCCTTATTTTAAAGGGTATACCATTTGTCTTATGGATGTAGTTCCCGAGGCTTTGGATGATTTATACGAACTTTGTCTGCGATATAACCAACTAAAGCCAGAAATGAAAATCAAGATTACGAAAACGACCGATTTAAACGTAGCGTTATTCGGCGCTGCCTATGTAATTGTCTCGATTTCTCACGGTCATTTGGAGGCCGAACTTGAAGACCACCGGATTGGAAGAAAGTACGGATTTTGGAATGTCAAGGGGAGTGAAAGCGGGGTTGCCGGCGCATCTCGGACATTCCGGCATGTGCCGGAAACGTTACGTATTGCCAGGATGATGGAAAAAGTATGCCCTAATGCGATGCTCTTGAATGTGACCAATCCTCTGACGGCAATTACCCGGGCGGTCAATAAATACACCTCCATAAAGTGTTATGGGTTCTGCCACGGTGTAATCAACCATTTGGGTATTCTTCTTCCTTTTTTTGGAGCGAATGGTTTTGAAGGAGTTGATTTTAATGTTGGAGGCATAGACCATTGTTCCTGGTTGTTGGATGTGCGATATCGCGGGCAGAACGCCTTGCAAATTATGAGGGATAAAGGGATGATCGAAATGGCGCGGCAGGGTAAGACTCTTGTTGCTAGCGAAGACCCTTTCTCCGGACGCGAGAATCAGAGATTGCGCTTTCTCATTTGGGATATTATTGGCTATCTGCCTGCATGTAGTGATGAACATTGTGTTGAGTTTTTTGGGCAAATTATGGGCGATGAAACAAAAAGAAAATATTATAAAGTCAGCTATGACAGGATAAAGGAGCGTATCTCTGCTGTAAGAAAAGCAAAGGAGAAGATCAAAATGCTTCTTAATGGTAAAGATAATCTTCGCATAGTGCGTAACAGCGAAATTATAGACAGATTCATTGCCGCCTTAAACGGTGAAGGAGAGTTTATTGACGTGTTGAATGCGCCGAATGTCGGACAAATCCAGAATCTTCCGGAGGAATCCATCGTGGAATCGCGATGTGTTGTCAATGCTACGGGCGTGCATCCTGTCATGGTGGGCGCTTTGCCAAGAGCGATCGAGACGATAGTCAATCCTCTTCTCGCACGGGAAGAGCTTTACATGGAAGCCGCCGCGGAGGATAGCTTTGAAAAACTGCGCGCCGCTCTTTCAATGGATCCGCTCGTCAACGATTTCCGAGTCATAGATGATGTCGCCCGCGATATTATTGAGTATAACCGTCGGTACAGGAAAGAATAACGGCAAATTGGCGTAAAAAATCGCAGTAAAACAACATTGGGTTGACATGAGTGGAACAGGACAAAATGATTAATCAATCGAAAAACTTGCCCAAGATTCATGGTTATCAGCAAACAGGGAATATGCTTTTCGGGTATATAATCAATGCAGCCGGAAAATATTTTCAGAGGGAAAGAAGAGAAAAAAGAGACATAGCCTCCCTGGAGCAATGGGAAAAACGGAGGAATAATTGCCTTGCTTCATTCAAGACAATGCTCGGTCCGTTTCCGGAAAAGACGCCGCTGAATCCGATTGTTACGGGCGTGATCAAAAGAGACGGTTATCGGATAGAAAAAATAATTTTTGAAAGCCGGATGCGGTTTTATGTTACCGCCAATTTATATCTGCCATCCGATGAATCCCGACCGGTTCCCGGAATTTTGCTGCCTTGCGGCCATTCGCGGGAGGGAAAGGCGTACCCCGCATATCAACACGTCTGTCGTTCGCTCGTGAAACAGGGGCATGCCGTGCTTACCTACGACCCATTAGGACAGGGAGAGCGGATCCAGTTTTTCGATCCTAAAAATCCTGATCTCGATTTTTGGGGGTCAAAGGAGCATAATTATGAAGGTTATCAATGTTATCTCACCGGCACCAATGTGGCTCAATACATGATATGGGACAGCATCCGGGCCATTGATTACCTCTGCGCGCGGCCGGAAATAGATAAAGACCGGATCGGTTGCATGGGGACATCCGGTGGCGGATTGAACACGGCGTATCTTTGCGCCCTGGAAGAGCGGATCAAGGCGGCCATGCCCTGTTGTTATATTACAGAACGGGAAGTGTTTCTGCAAAGCGGCAATCCTGCCGATTCAGAACAGAATCTGTCAGGGGCAATCCGCCATGGCATTAACTATGACGACTTCGTTGCCCTGTTCGCGCCAAGGCCGTTGCGTATCGGCGCATGCGTCTGGGATTATTTTCCCATCGAGGGCGCAAGGATTGCCTATAAGAGGGCAAAACGGATATATTCTCTCTATCAAGCGATAAAAAACATTTCTCTCGTGGAGATCGTTTCTGCCCACGGCCTTTGTAAAGAGATGAGGGAATCGGCCTGTGATTGGTTTAATCTGCATTTGAAAGGGAAGCAGACAAAATTTAAAGAAACCGAGTTGCGGCAAGAAGAAGTCGCGACGCTCCAATGCACCAAGACCGGCCAGATAAACGGCGATTTTCCCGGAGCCAATACCGTGTTTTCGTTCAACAGTAAATTGGCCGGTAAAATTGCCCATTCCGCGGAAAAGCAAAGCCCGGCCATTGAGAAAAACTTAAAAAATATCTTTCGCTTTGAAGAACGTCAGGTGCGCCCGGCGGATGCGCGCTGCCTCCATGGGGAAATCAAAGAAGGAAATTTTCTGTTTGAAAAATGGTTTTTTTATTCGGAAAAGGAGATCGTTGTTCCTCTCGTCGTGATCAGGCCGGAAACAGGCCGGGTCCATTCCGCCTGCCTGCTTGTCGGCGAAGAGGATAAGGAAATGGTCGTCAATAATCAATGGGACGAGGTTGAAGCATTACTTAAAGAGAAACATCTTGTCTGTGCCATGGAATGTCGGGGCATTGGAGAAACGAGGTCACGGCCTCTCAATAACTATCGTTATGACGATCCGAATGGCGGCACATTGGATAAATTGTATCAGGACTGCATAATGCTGGAGACGCCTTTGATCACCATGCAGGTGTTTGATGTGGTTCAAACAATATTGTTTCTGAAAAAACAATTTAAGCCGCAGTCAATCCATCTTTGCGGTTATGGGAAAGGGGCTGTAATTGCTCTTTTTGCCGCTTGTTTTGTTGAGAAACTTGCTTCGCTTGCGTTGAAAGATATGCCTGTTTCCTTTAGAAATATTGCGGAATCCAAGGAGTACAGGCCTGATTATGCAAGTCTTGTGATCCCGGGAATACTCGGCTGTTTTGACATTCCTGATATTATTGCCTATCTGCATCCCTTGAAAATAACAATAAAAGAAATGACAAAAACGGTATGAGGGAGTATTATTTGTTGTTAAAGTGTTATGCCATGAATTGGTAAAATCATGAAAACGCAAAAGCTGGTCAATATCCATGCTCATATTCACGTTAATACCGATGTTCCGGAAAGAATCCGGGAATGGTCATCATATGGTTGTGTTAAATGGTGTGCGCTTGCGGATTGTGCGTTCTGGCAGCCGCCGCATTCGACCTATCTTGGCAATGACGGGATATTGAAGTGGATGCGCGAATATCCGGATATCATCGTCGGGATGGGGTCGGTGGAGCTTGGGCGTCAGATTGGCTCGCCGGATGATATAAGCCGCTTGCGGGATCAGGGGTTTTCAGGACTTAAACTTGAAATGCCTTCGCATCCTTACGACCACGAGCGCTATATGCCGCTTTATGAACGCGCACAGGAACTGGAAATGCCCATTCTTTTCCATACGGGCTGCGTGGCGGCATTGGAATCAGCCGACGTTATTGAACGACTTACCTCGGATCATATGCGTCCCTATTGTCTTGACCGTGTGGCCAGAGCTTTTCCCCGGTTGCGAATAATTGGAGCGCACTTGGGCCTGCCGCATGCGAATGAAGCCTTGCGAATTCTCGAGTTTCCCAATGTCTATTTTGATATTTGCGGTGGCGGCGGACAGAAAAAACATATAAGTCTTCTGAAAAAAGTCCTTGCGCCGTTTCCCGGCGCCAACATGGCCGATCGGAACGAAAATCTGGCATTACAGTATTTTGAAAAACTTGTTTTTGGTACCGACAATCCGTCCATTTCGGTTTGGTTGCCGGCGGCAGAGGCGTTGATGGATTACCTTGAAATTCCGGAGATGACAAGAGAGCTTTTCTATTGGCGTAATGCTTTCGATATCTTTGGGTGGCCCAGTGGCGTGAGTGTATGAGTAAACGGCTAAATGGGCAAGCAACCGGAAAAAATAAAAACATTTTATAAGACATTATTCACGTCTTAACGCGTCAGGAGGCTACCCTTGCCGCCAAAATGGCCAGGCTCAAACAGAAATGCAAAAGATGTATGGAGAGATATGGTATGCGCAAAAATCTTTTAATGATATTAATGATAATTTCGGTGTCGGTAGTCACGTGCGATGCGGCCACGTATTATGTGGTTACGGACAATGTGAATGCTGCGGAGCCTTACCAAAGCTGGGATAACGCCGGGACAAACATCATTGACGTGGTGAACTGTGCCATGACCAATGCCGGGCCCTGGAATGTTTTGGTATCAAACGGGACATATTATCTGACAAATCAGGTAAGTATCACAAATGCTTTGACGATCCAAAGCGTCAACGGACGCGAAGTAACGATTATTGATGGGAATAATTACGTTGGGAAACCGGTTACGAACAGATGTTTTTATCTCGCCAATAATAGTGCTGCGGTATTGGACGGCTTTACGTTACGCCATGGATATGTGATCGGTGACGCCGGCGGGGTTTATTGCGCCGCAGGCGCTTATGTGAAAAACTGCCGGATAGTAAACTGCACGGCCACAAATATCGGCAATGTTTCTTTGGGCGGAGGCGCATGCGTGAAGGGCGTTATGATCAATTGTGAAATCCTCTGGAATACAAACCGCAATGATTCCGGCGGGGGATTATATGTGCCGGGGGGAGGGGTGATTGAGAATTGTATTGTTGCCAGCAATAAACTTTATCTGAACGTCGCAGAGGCAAACGGTGCCGGCATAATGTTGCAAGGTTTGATCAGCAACTGCGTAATTTACGGAAACACATCTCCAAATGCCTGCTCTGGTGGGGGCATACGAATAAGTTATGGGACCGTTTATAATTCTCTTGTATATAAAAACGGCACGGCAACCACTTCAGGCGGAGGAATCTACGTGTACGACAATGCAACCCTTGTGAATTGCACGGTGGCAAGCAACATCGGCACAACTGGAGGGATTTATATCCAAGGTGTCGGCTCGGACGTAGATAATTATTATAACGTTATCTGTTATCATAATACTGGTTCTGTCTCCAGTAATATAAATTTCAATACGAGAGGATTTCATTATATATACAATAGTTGCATTGCGCCCACGAATTCGTTTCCAACCAATGGCTATTATGCCAATAACGTTGGAATAGATCCTCGGTTCATGAATAAAGACGCGGACGATTGGCGGCTGCAGGCAAGCTCGCCCTGTGTCAATGCTGGAACAAACCAGAATTGGATGACACATGGAGTCGATCTGGCAGGGATAAGGCGTATCCTCTATGGAACGGTTGACATAGGCGCTTACGAGCGCATCAACGAGGGCTCAATATACACTTTTTATTAGATTGGAGTTGGCATGCTTGTTTTGGCTTGGGCGTATATGCGGCGATAATGAGTCGCTGTGCGTTGGTCGGGAATTTGCGCGGACAATCTCTGCGAACATAGCACGTAAAGACAGTGTGTCGGGAATAGAGCCATGGTACAAAAACAAATAGCAAAAAGGGCGGCATTGGTTTTGGGTTTACTTTTGTTTTCTGGTTATGGTTGCGCGGGCGAAAAAGGATTGGTGGGATACTGGACGTTTGATGAGGGGGAAGGGCTTGTGGCTGAAGATGATTCCGGGAATGAAAATAATGGAGAAATTTTCGGCGCATTCCACGTCAAAGGAATAAACGGCTATGCCCTAAAATTTGTAGCTGGTGGGGTGGTCGTTCCAAATTCGCGTCTGCTTTCTGGCATGAAAGAATTAACGATCACGCTATGGGTCAGGGCGGAAAATGTAACCAGGGCGAATAATGCAGGTCTCCTTGTCAAAGATTATGCACGAGGTTCTTATATCATTAAGCTTAAATTTTCTGGAATACAGCCTGCCTTTTTTCAATTCCAGCGGGCAGGAAGCGGGGGATACGCGAGCGTTAACTGGGAAACGCCTGTTCAGATTGAAAAATGGTATTATCTAGCGGTTGTTTCTGACGGTAACCGTATAAAGTTATATTTAAATGGTGAGCCGGACGCAGAACCGGTCTTTTTTAAAGGGGATATTTTAAAAAGCGATTCTCCCTTATGGATTGCCGGTAATGGAAATGGAGTAGGATTTTTTAGCGGGATTATTGACGAGGTGAACATTTATAATCGTGCATTGAGCGAAAAAGAGATCAAAGAAGCTTTTCTTTCCTGTCATTATTCGGAAAACAATCGAAAATAAGTGGTTTTGCCGGGAGACAACCTTTGGGCGAGTTGACAAGGCTGGGCGCCTATTACTATTCAAGCAGGCTAAATGGCTAGAAAAAAAACATTTTTGTATTTTCGCAGGTCTTTGATGATCTTGCTCTTAAGTGCGGCAGGGTGTGGTCTGATCAACGATAAAGACTACAACATCAGCGAAGATTGGCTGCTTCCAAAAAGATTAGGCAAAGATTTCTGGTTTATGTTAAATTTGCAATGGCGGGATTTGCCCGGGGTAAATGATGAGGAGTTTGTAAAAAATGCGGGGATAACGCACGTCGTTTTGTCATCCCGTCCTTCTTATAACCCGCTTATTATCAGGGAACTAAAGATTTTTGGCAAAAATAATTCAAGTTTGGCTTTCAACGTGCGAATCAACGGTAAAAGCAACGGCTTAACTCATCCGGAAAGGATAATGGATAATGATTTTAATTCGTTCGCGTATGACAATTTGAATTCTTGTGAATCAATAAAAAGCGAGATAATCTTTGAATTTGATAAAGAAAATGTCATTCAAGAGATACGCTTGTCTCATGGATATAAAAGGTTTCAAAACGATTCAAACCCTTGTTGTTTGATTTCCAATTTTAAATTCCAATATTGGAGTGGGATGGCCTGGGAAAACATTTTTCAGGCGGAAATGACCGACAACAAACACTCCGAAAACATATTCGGATTCGATCCTGTTAGGACAAAAAGCGTTAAATTGTCGATCGATCCAAAAAAATTTTCTTCCGTTATTACTGCGGTTGATGAGGGGATGTTACAAGGGCGGCCATTCTATCTTTGGAATTTCCAACGTTATTCGGATGGTGGCTATAAAAGCATCGGCATGGATAAACGTCTTGATTCTGGTTATATAAAAGAACAATACAAAGCAATCAAAGAGAAATATAAAGATGGTTGTTTGGGATTCATGCTTGGTGAATGGGATAATGATATAAACTGGGCCGGCAACCAACGACTGGGGCAGCTTAAGGAATTCATCGCGTTGCGCAAGTGGTTTCAGAAAAAATATCCTCTTTCTTCTCTCCCCCCAAAAACAAAGAAACAAGCCTGTGAATTATTAGAAGATATCTGTAAGTATCAAAAGGGAAACCTTTTCAATGATGTTTTTGGGATGAATGGTGGTTTTTGTTTTGATCACTATAACCTTGAATGGGGGGGAAATATAGCCGCCGTCGAAAATAGCGTATGCTCTTTATGGGTAGATAGTTACAATATGGCGAGGGCCTTTGCTAGGGGGGCGGCGCGACAATATCATAAGGAGTGGATGAGTTATGATGCTTATTATCTTCTCGGGGCCTCGCCAAATTACCTCATCGGGTCTATTCCTTTGATCGGTAGGGCGAAAAATGAAGAAGGACCAGATTACGGGCTTCCAGTCTCTTTGGGAAGAAGAAGCCAATTTCATAGTTATTATGCCGGGGTAACATATCTTGATTTTGAGAGTCAGCCGGAAGCATTTGTTCAGGATATAAATAATGACGGCGTTTACGAACTGTCGCCCCACGGAAAGGTTTTAGAGGAGGTGTTTAATTTTACTAAAAAACATCCGCAAAGAGGAGTCCCCTACACGCCGATAGCGTTGGTTTTGGATTATTATCATGGTTGGGGATGGAATGGCAATAAACTTTATCGCGCAAGAGAATGTTCATGGTATACCGTTCCATATGAAGATTCTGACTATATGATTAAAGCTGTAATGCAAAATGTCTGGCCTTATTGTTCTAATCATTATCCAGATCTTATAAGCGAGCATTCGGATGGTTGTATCGGCCTGGTCAATACTCCGTATGGGGATATATTTGATGTTTTAGTTGCCAATCCTCCCGGCGGAACGATCAGCCTGAACACGCTGGATAATTATAAAGTCTTATTTCTTTTAGGGGATATCAGGATGGACAGCGTTCTGTCCAGGTTTTTAATGGAATATGTTGGAAAAGGCGGCATTTTGGTCATGAACAGCAAGCAGATAAACGAATATTTTCCGGAAAAATTTTTGGGCGTCAGGTTGTTGGACGTGGTGGATACCGGTTTCTATTCTTACCCGCGAATCAAGTTGTCCGGAGCTGTCCCTTTGATGGAAAATGATAAACAGGATGTTGTGGTAACCAGGAATAGTTATGGTAAAGGTTATCTCTTGCTTGCCCTGCCGTTTTATCTGATAGATAAGAACAAAAAATCTCTGCCGGTTGTCGCTCAAACTATGGCATATATTACGGAAGAAATTCTTCCGGTAAAAGTGACGGGAGATGTAGGCTATCAGGTTAATAAGAAGGATGACAACACCTGGATCGTTGTTTTAATGAACAATAAAGGAGTGACAAAGGATAAGTATAAACCAGAGGAGTTTGACTACAGTAAAACGGCAAAAGTAAAGATTGTTTTTAAAGGTAAAATTAAAAAAGCAACCGAATTGATCGGAGAGGAAAACGTTGCTTGTCAAAAAACGGGCAACAACAGTCTTATAAATTTAACGGTATTGGCTGGAGACGTTAAAGTGTTGGAAATAGTCAGGTAAGCTTAGCGGCGTGGTGATGTTTTAAAGAAAATCATATTGGAGGTGCCTTCGTGAAAAAGGCAGGTCAGTATTATGAAATAAGTGGGAGGAATTTGCGTGTTGCGGTAAAAGCCGGTCTGGGTGGCGGCATAGTCGTGAAGGATAAAAAAAGCGGCTATCGCTGGAAATCTGGAGAGGCGCTTTTCAAGGTGAATTTTTTTAATGTCCTTTGTCAGCGGAGCGAGCAGGCGTTTCTGAGCGAGAGTGACGTGCGGGTGGTCAGGAAAGAAGCGAATCGGCTGATTCTCCAGGTGGCATACGAGAAATTCGGGTTGCGATTTTGCTTGGAATTGAAGATTGACGGGGATCGGTTGAGGGTGTGTCTGCCGATAGAGGAATTGCGTGAAGACAAAGGGAATTTTTATCGGCTGAAGGCGATAGAAGTCAATCCGCTGGGTTTTTACGGGAAGAAAGGGGAGGAAGGTTACCTGCTATTGCCGAATTACAGCGGTATTATCTGCCGGTTCACGAGGGAGGAAGCGTTTCAATATCGGAATCTGCTCTATTTGCCGCAGGCGCAATGGGAAGATTGCGCTGCTCTGCCGATATTTGGAACGGTTGTGGGTAAATCAGGTTGGGTTGGAATTATTGAAAGCGGCGATTGTGATGCCGAAGTGGTTTCGACGGTTGGCTGGGGGGCAAGGCGCACGCATTCAGCGCATGCATGTTTTAATTATCGTTATGAACTCAACGATCCGCTTGATCGAATCGATCGTACCGTTACTTTTCATTTTTTGAGCGGGGAAGACGCCGGTTATGTGGGGATGGCAAAGCGGTATCGAGAATATTTGGTTAAGGTGAAAGGAATAATGCATTTGAAGGACAAGGTGGCCTGTTCTCCGGAAGCGGCCTATATCTACGATGCTTATGGGTTCATCAAGATATTTTGCGCTATAAAAGAAACGCAACCGGATGGTTCTATGCAGTTTCGGATCTATACGACGTTTGACGAAGCTGGGAAAATTATGGAGCGGTTCAAGGCTGAGGGAATTGAAAAAGGGCGTTTTATTCTGGTAGGGTGGAATTGGGATGGACATGATGGGCGTTTTCCGTCTCGGTTTCCTGTTGATCAGCGGCTGGGTGGTGAGGAAGGATTAAAACGGCTGGCCAAACTGGCTGAAAAGCTGAATTATCAATTGACCCTTCACGATAATTATAGCGATGCTTATTTATGTTCTCCGGACTGGAACGAAGATGAAATGATCAGGGGTCGGGACGCAAATCTTATTGCCGGCGGGGTGTGTGCCGGTGGGGTAATGCATTTTCCCTGTCCCGGTAAAGCGATGAAATATATGCATCGTGATTTGCCGCTGGTCAAAGCTTTAGGTCTGAAGGGGTGGTATTACCTGGATGGAACGCCGCGTGCTTTGCGGGGCTGTTATGACCGGCGGCATGGACACGAGTTGACACGCAGGGCGGAAGGTGAGGGAATTGCGGACCAATTCCAGACGGTCCGGGCGTATTTTGGCGGCTGTGCGGTGGAAATGCCCACGGCATTTTCATTGCCAGCGGTGGATGAAGTGGCGCACATTCCGTGTTGGGGAATCTGGCCATTTGATTCGGGAATAAAAAAATTATGCGATGAGGTTGTCCCTTTTTTTCATATAGCAATTCACGGGCTGATTATTTACCATTTAATGGACTGGGTGGTATTCCCAAAACTTTTCGAATCGGTTGAGAAGGGAATATTGAAAGAGATTGAATTGGGGGCGATGCCGCGAACGGAAGTTACTTTTCGCAAGTCTGGTTTTCAACAATATGAAAACCATATAAAGTGGATGAAAATGGAGTATGATTGGCTTTGCCGCGATTTGGGGCATGTTCAGCTGGAGTATATTGAAGATTATCGAAAGATAGAAGCAGGTGTTTATGAGACAGTGTATGGAGATGGAACACGGGTCATAGTTAACTATAGTGAAAAGCCAGTGAAAGTGGCAAATTGCACAATCTTGCCGATGAAATATGCAAAGATAAAATTGCGAAAATAAAATCGTACGGGATTTATCAGAACATATTTAAAATCAACAATCCAAAATCGGAAATGGGCTGAGGGCATAGCATGCGTTGGAGGAAAATATGGTTGAGAAATCAGGATTTATTCCGGACATTGATCGTCTGCTTGCGGCCATGGACGGCAGGAAGCCGGACCGTGTTCCCAACTTCGAGATTTATGTGGCAAAAAATATCCGGTCTGCGCTGCTTGGCCATGAATGTCCGGACGGCATTGCCGGGGAGGTGGAATTCAAGCCAAGATTCGGATATGATTATTTATATGCGTTGGCTCCCCACCAGGTACCGCCGGTGTATTCGCGCCGAGATTTGAAAGCCGGTGAAGGCGACCGCGCCTGGGCTGACGTTCATTCCGCCATGATCACGGATTGGGATTCTTTTAAGGCGTATGAATATCCGGCTCCTGGAAGTCTTGATCTTTCGCAAGTGCGCTCTGCGGTGGCGGCCACTAGACAAATTTCCGGTAGAGTAGGGGTTGGTGCGCTCATGCCCTCAGCTCCGTTTACGGAAACATACCTGCTTTTCGGTTTTGAGGAATTCTGTATGAAAGTGCACGATGACCCTGAACTGGTGAAGGCGGTGGCCGACCGGATTGGAAAGGTCGGCGTGGAGGATATGAAACAACTTTGCCGTGAAGATATCGATTTCGTGGTCATTGGCGACGACATGGCCTATACCGAGGGCATGATGATTTCACCGGACTTTATGCGAAAATTCTTTTTTCCCTGGTATGAAAAGTTTATCAGGGCGGCGCGCGATGCGGGAAAAAGAGTTGTTTTCCATTCCGACGGAAAAGTCGAGCCGGTTATACCGGATTTTATTTCCGCCGGACTGAACGCCCTGCATCCGATCGAGCCGAAGGCCGTGGATATTTTCCGGCTGAAAGAGAAATATGGGAAGCAACTTGCCTTTTTCGGCGGCATAGACGTTGATTTGCTCGCGCGCGGTACTCCGGAGGAAGTTGAATATCATACGCGCAAATGGCTGGAGAAACTTGCGCCGGACGGCGGATATGCGCTCGGCTCCTCGAATTCAGTTGCCGATTACGTCAGCCCTGAAAATTACAGGGCCATGCTGCGGGCCAATTTCTGAAGAATATGCTTATTTTGTAGTCATTTTTACAGGATAAATGACGTTTATCCGCCGCATCAACCGGGCGTCATTCAGCAGATTGAAAAAACGAACCCTTTCAGATATTCCGTTTCCGGCAGGGCCGGCAGTACCGGATGGTCAGGAGCGGCGCCCATGACGGTTTCGCGGCGCAGAACCGCGCGCGCATCGCGCGCGGCTTCCAGGATGAACTGCATGAACATGCTCTGTGAAACGTGATGCGAACAGCAGAAGGTCGCCAGCAATCCTCCCGGATTAAGGAGCTTGAAGGCGCGCAGATGAATTTCCTTGTAGCCCCGGCGCGCTTCGGCCACGGCTTTATGCGACCGGCTGAACGAAGGCGGGTCAAGGATGATGAAATCGAATCTTTCACCCGCCTTCTGCGCGGCGCGAAGATAGTCGAACATGTTTTCAGTACGGCAATGAAGCCGGGCGCCGACTCCGTTCAATTCGGCGGATGTTTTCGCGCATGCAATTGTTTTGGCATTGCTGTCCACCGCCACCGCTTCCCGGGCGCCTGAAAGCAGCGCGTGAATGGCAAAACCGCCCATATTGCAGAAGCCGTCCAGAACGCGGGTTCCCGGCGCGACAAAGTCAGCCACGATACGGTAGTTTTGCTGCTGATCCAGATATGAACCGGTTTTGTGCTGCTCAAAAAGATTAAAGCTGAACATGGCGCATCCGATTTTGACCTTCATGCTGCCGTCGCAATTGCCGGAGAGGACGCCGTTGAGCCGCGGAAGTTTTTCAAGTTCGCGCGATGAGCTGTCGTTGTGCTCCAGTATGGCGGAGGGTTTCAGCATTTCGGAAAGCAGCCTGACGAATATTTGCTTTCGCGATTCCATTCCCAGCGTGTTTGTTTGAATGACGAGCGCGTCGGCGTATTTGTCTACAATCAGGCCCGGCAGAAAATCCGCTTCGCTGTGGACCAGGCGGCAGGCCGCCAGATCCGGATAACGCAACTTCCGGCGGGCGCAGGCTTGTTCCAGGCGGTTGCGCCAGAAATTTTCGGAGATTTCCAGCGGTTTGCGCGCCAGGGCGCGGAAACTGATCAGCGCTTGGCCGTTATAATATCCGCGCGCTATGAATTTCCCGGATTGATTGACGGCGTCAACAATGTCGCCATCCTGCGGATTGCCGCGAATTTCGGAGATTTCGTTGCGGTATACCCAGGCATGGCCGCATTCAACGCGGTGTTGTCCTTTTGCGAGAATAATGTTCGGGATCATGACTGCCGATACGATATGTCATTTTTGGCTTGCTTCACAAGCGAAAAAAATGACAAAGTTGGGAATATAAAGCCAGCCCTTTGGATGACTGACGAGGCTGTTATCACACTTTCCAAAGTGTGATAATGAGTTTTTGCTTTTCAGGCGGAAAATGCCGTGAAACCGGATTATCAAGAACTGAAAGAGGCATGCCGGAATATTCCGGATGATTTGCTGCGCGCGCATCTGGAAAGGCTGGATGAGAATTATTACTCCGTTTTTTCCCTCCCGCAGGTCATAACCCATGTCCAGGGTTTGACCGACTTGAGCGCGGAACATCCGGTCAATGTTCTTTTTGAAGCGGGGGAGGACCGGCGTGTGATCTGCACGGTCCTGGCATGCGATTATCCTTCCGAGTTTTCATTGATAACCGGCATACTGGCGGCCACGGGATTCAATATCGTTTCCGGTAATATTTTCACTTATGAGCCGCTTCCGGATTCCGCGTCGTTCGGGGGGTGCGACGTCAGGTCACGCAGGATGATCATTGACCGTTTCGAGGGAATCATCGGATCGGACCGCACGGTCGAGGAATGGAAACGCGGCTTTGAGGAGGCCCTGCGCAGGGTTTTCGGGCTGCTGTCAAGTGGTTCGGCGGAAGCGTTGGCCGCTGCGCGGCAAAGCGTCAACGAAATGGTGGCGGCCCGCCTTGCCATGCTGCGTCTGCCTGCCGAATCGGTTTTGTACCCGGTGGATATTGAGGTGCTTGACATCGGCAAATATACCCGGCTGCGCGTGCTGGCGCAGGATACGCCGGCCTTTCTTTATGCCTTCAGCAGCGCGCTGGCCCTTCAGAATCTTTCAATTGAACAGGTGCGCATCGGCACTTCCGCCGGCCGGGTTCAGGATGAAATTGACGTGCTCGACATGCGCGGCGGCAAGATAACGCGGAGTGAAGACATCGTCAGGATCAAAGTCTCGGTTCTGCTCACCAAGCAATTCACATATTTTCTCGGCATGGCTTCCGATCCTTACGCCGCACTGTGCCGCTTTGAGAACATGATCGGTTCGGTGCTGTCCCTGCCCGGCAGGGAGGAATTGATTCAACTGCTGTCCACCCCGGAAACACTGGTGGGCTTGGCGCGTTTGCTCGGCGCGAGCGATTACATGTGGGAGGATTTTATCAGGCTGCAGTACGAGACCCTCCTGCCGATACTCACTCCCTCAAGTCCGGACCGCAGGTTTGCGGCGGCGCCGGATGAGTTTTCCGGCAATTTAAACAAACGACTTGCGCTCGCGCGGGGATTTGAGGAACGTTGTGCAATTCTGAACGAATGCAAGGACAGGCAGTTGTTTTTGATTGATCTTGACCAGATTCTCAACCAGGCGCAGCGTGTTGTGCCTGACCGCGACGTCAGGGCTTTTTCCGCCTCGCTGACCCTTCTGGCGGAAAGCATAGTCAGGGAGGCCTGCAAAATCATTTTCGACAACCTGCGTTCACGCCACGGCGTTCCCCGCACTGTTGCAGGCCTTGAGGCGCAGTGGGCGCTTTTCGGACTTGGAAAATTCGGCGGTGCGGCGCTCGGCTACGCTTCGGACATTGAGCTTTTACTGGTATTCAGCGACAATGGCCGGACCGATGGAGCCGATCCGATAGATAATTCGGAATATTTCGGCCTGGCCGCGAAAATGCTGACGGAAGTCATCAAGGCCAAGCGCGAGGGTATTTTTCATGTTGATATTCGCCTGCGGCCCTATGGGGCAAGCGGCCCCATGGCCTGCAGTCTCGAAAGTTTCTGCCACTATTACGGTCCCAAGGGTAGGGCGCATTCCTACGAGCGCCTGGCCCTGGTGCGCCTGCGCGCGGTCGCCGGCGACCTGGAATTTTGCCTTCGAATAGAACGATTGCGGGATGAATTCATCTATGGCGCCAATGAGATCAAATTCGGCGAGCTCAGGGAATTGCGTGAAAAGCAGCTGGTGGACAAGGTTTTTGCCGGTAAATATAACGCGAAATTCAGCCCGGGCGCCCTGGTTGATCTTGAATATGACATTCAGCTCTTGCAGGTAATGCACGGAGCGGCCGACAAGCGCCTGCAGACCCCACGCATCCACGAGGCCCTCGAGGCGCTTTCGGAACTCGGCGTGCTCAGTCGCGACGAAGGCAAAAAACTTGTCACGGCGTATTATTTTCTCAGGAGGCTGATCAACGGGTTGCGCATGCTGCGCGGGTCGGCGCGCGACCTTTTCCTGCCGCCGGACAATTCGCTCGAGTTTGCGCACCTGGCGCGGCGCATGGGATATCAGCGCGGCGGGCAACTCGAGCCGGAACGGCAGTTGCGGGTTGAATTTGAAACGCAAACGGCCGTCGTGCGCGCGTTTGTGGAACATCATTTTGGCCGCGATTCGCTGCCGGGCAAGCCGCTGGGAAACGTGGCCGATCTTGTTCTCTCCGATTCGGTTTCGCGGGAATTGCGCGGTCGGATCTTGTCGGCGGCCGGTTTTGCGGACCCGGAGCGGGCCTATCATAATTTACGGGAATTGGGCGGGGCCGCGGACCGCAGGGATTTGTTTGCGCCGCTGGCGGTGCTGGTCTGCGATACCTTGAAGGATTCGGTTGACGCCGACCGTGCCCTGAACAACTGGGAGCGCTATGTGCGCGCCGTTCCCGCGCCGCTGGAGCATTTTAAGGTGCTTTGGACGCAGCCGAAGCGCCTTGATCTTCTGCTTCACATTTTTGCGGCCAGCCAGTTTTTGGCCGATACGCTGATCCGTTATCCGGATTTTTTCAACTGGGTTACGGCTCCGGAAACGGTAAATCAGGCGCGGTCGCGCGAGGTAATCAGCGGTGATTTGCGGGAATTCACAGGGGAGCTGGCGCATCAGGATTGGCTGGCTGCCGTCAGGCGGTTTCGCCGCCGCGAGATGCTGCGCATAGGCGCGCGGGACATTTGTCTGCGCGCGCCAATCCGTGAAATTACAGGCGATTTGTCGGCCCTGGCCGAGGCCCTGATTCGGGAGGCGCTTGCGCGTTACCAGCTTGAAGAGGGGGTGGAACTGAAGGAAAATTTCTGTATAATCGCCTTCGGTAAACTCGGAGGACGCGAGTTGAATTACAGTTCGGACGTTGATTTGTTGAGCATCCATGACGTTTTCTCCGGCGAGCATTCCGGGGAAATATTTTACCGGGCCATGCGGCAGATCGCCGAATATCTTTCATGCCATACCGCGGAGGGGCATGCCTACCGGGTTGATTTCCGGCTGCGCCCCTATGGCCGCGCCGGACAAGTATCGTATTCTCTGCCGGCCCTGGTTGACTATTATCGCAACCGGGCGGAGTTGTGGGAAATCCAGGCGTTGCTCAAGGCGCGGCCGGTTGCCGGCAGTGAAAGGATCGGCGCGCAGTTTTTGGAGTCCGTGCGCGCGGTGATGCGGGAACAAAGGGTGGGGAGGGAGATAGCCGGGGAGATCGGGCGGTTAAGGGCGGAGAACATCAGGCTTCAGGGCGCAAACGGGCAGGCGCTACGCGACGTTAAAAACGGAGCGGGCGGGATTCGTGACATCGAATTTTTGGTCCAGGGGCTTCAATTGATGAATGTGGATTCGCTTCCCGCCCTGTTCGCCGGGAACACCATGGAAGCGCTGGAGTTTCTGGGAGAAAATAAATTGTTGGGCGTGGAAGAAGAAAAACATCTCGCGGGGGATTATGAGTTTCTCAGGCGCGTGGAACATTGCCTGCAGATTTTCGAGGACCGGCAGGTGCATCTGCTCCCGGAAACGAAGGCCGAACTGACAGCCCTTGCCAAAAGAGTTCTGGGGCATTCCGCTTCAGCCGATGATCTGGCTGACGAACTCGATAAACGCCGCAAAAGAGTGCGGAAGTATTATGATGCGTATCTGGCCGCCAACCGTCTAAACGCCGACTGACAACCGGGCGGCAAGCGATTCGGGAAGTCCGGCTCTGCGAATTTTTGCCTGGGTGGCGCCAATATCATATTCCACGCGCCGGAGTTCGACTTCACACGCTTCAACGTCAAAAATCGCATAAGAGGCACGCGGATTTCGGTCGCGTGGTTGGCCGACGCTTCCGGCATTGATGAGATATTTTTTTTCTATATCGATTCGTAACCGTGAATAACTGCCGCCGACAATATCGGCATCCTTGATGAATGCCATGGGACGATGCGTATGCCCGAAAAAACATACCGTGGTCATCTGATAATTCATGCTGGCTTCCGCCTCGAGACTTTCGATTATATATCCCCACATCTCCGGCATATCCAGCGTGCTGTGAACGACGGTAAAGTTTTCAACCTTTTCCGTCAGTTTCAAGTCGGCAAGGAAAGTCTGTTGATCGGCTGATAACTGCCGCCTTGTCCAGCCGATTGCGTCTGCGGCCACCGGATTGAACCTGTTTAAATCGTCGTCAAACGAACAAAAATGATCATGATTCCCTTTTACGGCCACACAATCCAATGCCCGGATTTTTTCCAGGCATTCGGCGGGATCGGCATTGTAGCCGACAATGTCTCCCAGGCAAACATAGGAAGTCACCCTGTGTGCAGCCGCATCTTCAAGCACCGCATTCAGAGCTTCGAGGTTGCCGTGAATATCGCTGATAATGGCATACGTCGGGCGGTTCGTCATTTACCTCTATTCCGTTTTGCCTAATTTAACGATAAGGAAATTCAAAGTTCATAAGAAAGAAACGTCGCGCGGAGCGCGGCGTCCACCTTCAGAGATATCCGGGTGGGCCGTGCGCTCCGCGCGCGGCAGTTGCCAAAGGCCTATGTTCAAAGGTCTGGCGTGTTGTTCGGTTGTTCGGCGAGGCGGGAGAGTTCTTCGGCGATTTCGGCGCTTAATGCGGCGCAGGCAAGGCTCAGCGTTTCAGCCAGGCCGGCATAAGTATGCGGCTCGATCGGTCTGACGAACTCCGACTTTTTCATAAAAATCATTTTCTTGTTTTCCGGGTTGATGACCGTCCATTGCGCGGCGAAATTGAGGTCCTGCCCGATCCGGCAGTCCATGCGGACGATATTCATGACCACCTGATACCTGGCCGGCATGTTAATATTGCCCGGAGATACGGCAATGACGGCGTCCGGCATCAGCGCGGAGAGATCCTCTGAAATTATCCTTGGCAATGCGAATTCCAGCGGCTCGCCCCAACGGTCGAATTGGGCGAAGTGCAGCAGGCTGTTCGTGGTCAGGGTCACCATTTGCGGACGGTTCAGGTATTCCGGCATCTTGACGGGGCCGATTCCGACGATCATCCCATTGGCGGCGTTTAATTTTTTGGCGGCCGGATCGGGCGGCACGGTTCTCAGCGCGTAAAAGCGCGGGGCGGGGCTGTCCGCGATGGAGAGGCAGCCGCCGCAGATCAGGGCGAGGAGAAGACACGCGCATGGCAGTTCGATCTGTCTAGTCATTGATGGATTTTCCTTTCAATAAAGCCTCGGGATGCTGTTCGAGATATTCCAGGAACAGATGCATTGACCTGGCGGCTTGGGTGGCCTCGATGATCGTGTCGCCGAGCCCCTGGACCCCTTGCGAATTGACCAGTTTGTTGAGTCCGGCCGAGGCGCCTTTCAGGTTTTCGGCAATTTCCTCGATGGGCAGTTTTTTGGTCATCTCGAAAAAGTCCTGGCCCATGGGGATGGTCGGTATCTCCGGATATTGCTTGTTGATGCCCAGCAGTTTCACGGGGGTGTCCGGAAAGAAATCGAAGGAAACGATGAGTTGTCCGGTGACGTAGCTCATCACCTCGAGCTTGGCGCGCAGGCCTTCCTTGATCAGGCGGTCGTAATTCGGGTGGCCCATTCCCCTGGGCATGCCTTTTACGCGGGACAATTCCACCTCGATGATGACAGGGATGTACAAGGATTTGGTCTGCGGGTCGAAAAGCAGGTCCACCTGTTTCACGTAGCCGATTTTGACGCCGCGGAAAACGACCGGCGCGCCCGGGGAAAGCCCCTTGACCGATCCGTCGAAAAACAGGACGTATCTATCCGCCTTCTGGAACAGCAATCCGGAACTGAAAACGGATATGCCCGCGATCAGCAACACGATGGCTCCCACCACGAACATGCCTACGGCCGTCTGGCTGGCTTTTCTGCTCATTCTTTGGCTCCTTTTTTTTCTCCTCTTGTTAAAAAGCGGATGACTTTCGGATCACCGGAGTTTTCCAGCAGATCCCTCGGGTTTCCCGCGGCTATCATGGTCCTGGTTGCGTCGTCGAGAAAAACGGAATTGTTGCCCACGGCGAAAATACTGGCCAATTCGTGAGTGATCACCACGATGGTCGAATCGAATGTGTCCCGCAGTTCGATGATGAGGTCGTCCAGCATTTTCGCGTTGACCGGGTCAAGTCCGGCGGAAGGTTCGTCGAAAAATATGATTTGCGGGTCGAGGGCAATGGCCCTGGCCAGGCCTGCCCTTTTGCGCATGCCGCCGCTGATTTCCGCCGGATAAAACTCGGCATAGCCCCGCAACCCCACCAAGGCGAGCTTCAATTCGGCCATTTCGCGTATCTCGGCCGCGGAAAGTTTGGAGTGCAGTTGCAGCGGCAGGGCCACGTTTTCCCAGAGCGTCAGGGAACTCCAAAGGGCGCCGCCCTGGTACAGCACGCCGAAGGTTCGCATTATGGCGTGCCGGTGGGCATTGCCGGCGTCCCAGAAACTTTTGCCGCCGTACAGAACCTTGCCCTTTTTCGGTTCCAGAAGTCCGGTCAGGCCCTTGAGCAGCGTGCTTTTGCCGCAGCCGCTGCCGCCCATGACGATGAAAATATCGCCCTTGTTCACCTTGAAGTTGAGCTGGTGGAGCACGGGGAAGTCGTCGTAGCTGAGTTCCAGGTTGCGCACTTCAATTATGGGATGGGATGTGTTCATGTCAGTTGATCCCAAGGATTTGGCAAATAAAGGTTATCAGCGCGGTGGCAACCACGATCCAGGTGATGGCGGATACCACTGCCGCGGTGGTGGCCTGTCCGACGCCGGCGGCGCTTCTTTCGCACTTCATTCCATGAAAACAACCGGCAACGGCCACGATAACGCCGAATGCCAGGCTGTTGACGAGTCCGACCCAGAGGTTGCTCAGTTTGACGGCCATCTGCGTGTGATGCCAGTACTCGATGGGATTGATGCCGAGCATGGTTGCGCAGATCAGCAGGCCGCCCAGGATGCCCATGAGATCCGCATAGAGGGTCAAAAGCGGCAGCATGATGATCAAGGCCAGAACGCGCGGTACGACCAGGAAATCTATAGGATCAACCCCAAGGGTCTTGAGCGCGTCTATTTCCTCGTTGGTCTGCATGATTCCAAGTTCCGCAGCAAACGAGGCTCCGGTGCGGCCGGCCATGAGGATTCCCGCCATGATGGCGCCCATCACGCGCACCATGGCAATGCCGACAATGTGGGCGACAAATATCTGGGCGCCGAACATTTGAAGCTGGATGGCGCCCACAAACGCGAAAATAATGCCGACCATTATGCTGATCAGGGAAACCAGCCCCAGCGCGTCCACACCGGAACGCTGCACGATATAAAAAAAGTCGTTCCAGCGGAACGATATTTTGCCGCGGGCCATCCGGCCGAACGCCATGGTTATTTCGCCGATAAAATTGAGCAGGGAAAGGGTTTCCTCGTAAATCAGGGTGATGCCTTTTCCGACCATTTCAAAAAAATGGGCGCGCTCGGGATGGTGCGTCATGATTTTGTCCGTCATGGCCGCATAGGACGAATCGAAAATTTTAAGCACCCCCTGCGGCAGACCGTCCTTCACCAAACGGATTTTTTTTTGCCGGCAGGCCTCATCCAGGCGCAACAGAAAGGCCACGAAGGCGCTGTCCCATTTCATGTCCACGGATATTTGAAAGGCGATTTGTTTAAGGCCGGCATGGGTTTTCATCCGGGCAAAAACCTCGTCCGCATCCGGCATTCCGGCGGCGATGTGCCAATCGCCGCTCAGCTTGAGAAGCATTATTTTAGGATCGGGATAGTCGAAAATTATTTTTTCTGTCGGCATAAATTGTTCCGTTTTCTTGTCCGGTTTGAACAATTCTTCGAAAGCATAACATACTTGCGTCAATTGTCTGTAATAATTTTCAAAATCTCTTGTATCCTGCCGCCCGGCCGTTTATATTTTGGGAAACGAGGTTTATTTGTGAACAGTCAGACATTATCGCTCAGGCAGGAACAAGGACAATATCAGCTTCTGGCGCCGCAGCTCAGACAGTCGCTGGAAATGCTGCAGGCGCCGGTTTTGGAGTTGCGCGCCCTGATTCAGAAGGAACTCCAGCAGAACCCGGTGCTCCAGGAAAAAGGCACGGAAGATATCTCCCTTGAAGGAGCGGCCAAGTCACCGGACAAGATTGACGAGAAACACGAAAACGACGAGAAGGAACTCAATTTCAGGAAGGAATTCGAGATCCTGATGCGGCTGGACCGGGAAACCTACGACTATTTCATGCAGGGATATGAGCCCTATGGCGCGGATGATGAAAAGAGAAGAAATTATGCCCTTGAAATTCGGTCGCCAGAGGAGTCGCTGCAGGAGCATTTGACAAGGCAACTGGCCTTTATGGATCTGCCGGAGCGCGATCGAAAAATCGGGGAGTTGATCATCGGCAGCATTAATGAGGACGGCTACTTGACGCAGAGCGTTGAGGAATTGGCAGCCTCAACCGGTTATGAGCCGTCTGACCTATACGACGTGCTTGCCGTTATCCGTGATTTTGATCCTGTGGGCGTGGGGGCGCGCGACCTCAAGGAATGTCTCTTGATTCAGTTGCAGCGCCTGGGACAGGATTCGTCTTTGGCGGCCGGAATAGTCAACGAATGCCTTGAGCTGCTGGCATCCAAAAACTACTCGGCCATTGCGCACAAATTGAACGTAAAGGTCGAGGATGTCCGCGTTGCGGCCAAATTGATCGCGGCGCTCGATCCCAAGCCGGGACTGGCTTTCGGCGCGGAAACGCCCGCCTATGTGTTTCCTGATGTCATTGTCGAAAAGGGCGAGAACGGTTATTTCATCATGCTTAATGACGAGCAGATCCCAAGCCTGCATATCAGCAAGCATTACCGGCAGATGATGGACGCCAACGCCAGTTCCGAGGAAGTCAAAAAATATATCAGGGACAAAGTCAGGTCCGGACTTTTTCTCATCAAGAGCATTGATCAGCGTCAGCAAACCATTCGTCGGGTTGCCATGGAAATTGTAAAAGCGCAGACCGATTTCCTCGATTCCGGCGTCGCCCACCTGAAACCGCTGACCATGGCGGAAATTGCCGGCAGGGTGGGGCTGCATGAAACCACGGTCTGCCGATGCGTGGCCAACAAGTTCATGAAAACTCCGCAGGGTGTTTTTGAAATGAAGTATTTCTTTACGCCGGGCCTGAAAAACAGCAACGGCGAGGTGGTTTCAAACAAGGCCGTCCAGGATCTGATCGCCGGCATGGTGGCCGAGGAAGACGGCGCAAAACCGCTTTCGGACCAGGAAATATTCGAGCGTCTGAGCGCCAGGGGCCTGCAGGTTGCCAGGCGCACCGTCGCCAAATATCGTCTTGCGCTCAAAATTCCGCCATCCTACATGCGCAAATCGGACTGAAATAACAAACTGAATTCAGCGTGAGAGGTATTCATGCCGGTCAACGAAATATCTTTTAAACAGGAGCTTAACCCGGAACAGCTTGCCACCGTCATGGCGCCGGATGGTCCGCTGCTGGTGCTGGCTGCGGCCGGCACAGGCAAAACGCGCACGTTGACCTACCGCCTGGCGCATCTGGTGGGGAGAGACGTCGAGCCTCAGCGCATCCTGCTGCTGACCTTTACCAACAAGGCCGCGCGTGAAATGCTGGAGCGTTCCCGCGTCCTGGTGGGGCCGGAAGTGAGCGGGCTCTGGAGCGGCACGTTTCATCATTTGTCGAACAGGCTGCTGCGTCGTTACGCTCCGTTGATTGGGTACCAGTCAGACTTCACGATCCTAGACCGCGATGATTCCGTCAGTCTGGTTCGCGCCTGCCTTAAGGAATTGAAATTGACGCACAAGCAGTTCCCGAAGCCAGAAGTTTTGCTGGCGTCCCTGGGCATTGCCGTAAACCGGCGCCAGGCCCTTGATGAAGCGGTGGACGCGTATTTCAGCGGGCATGAGGTTGACGGGGCGGATGTCCTGCGCGTTCTGGATCTTTACCGGGAGAAGAAGACCAGACAGAACGCCATGGATTTCGACGACCTGCTGGTCAACGGTTTCAGGCTGTTGAAGGAACACGCGGATGTTCGTGAAAAATATCAGGAGCAGTTTCTCTATGTCATGGTGGATGAATACCAGGACACGAATTTGATCCAGTCCGACATGGTCGACCTGCTGGCCGGCAGACATCGCAACCTCATGGTGGTGGGCGATGACTTCCAGAGCATTTATTCCTGGCGCGGGGCCGATTACCGCAACATTCTTACTTTCCCCGAGCGTTATCCCGATGCGCGCCAGTTCAGGCTGGAGACCAATTACCGCAGCGTTCCGGAAATACTGGCCCTGGCCAATGTCTGCATGGCGGGCAATCCGCACCAGTTTCAGAAAAAACTGCGCTCCACGCGCGCAGCGCACCGCAAGCCGGTGTTTGCCATACTGCGCGACGGCGATCACCAGGCGCGTTATGTGATTCAGCAGGCGAAGCGGCTCCATGCCGCCGGCGTGGCCTGGCGCGACATGGTCGTGCTTTACCGCGCACACTTTCACGCCCTGGAGCTTCAACTGGCGTTGTCGCGCGAGAGAATTCCTTTCGTGGTGATGTCCGGACTTAGATTTTTCGAGCAGGCGCACATCAAGGACGTTTGCGCGCTCCTGCGCATAATGCACAATGCCAAAGATGAACTGGCCTTCAAAAGACTGCTTTCCCTTTTGCCGGGGGTCGGCGAAAGGACTTCCGCCAAATTGTGGGATTCGCTGGGCGGCGGTTTTGACGTTCGGCAGGAGGCGCAGCGTCAGGCCCTGTTGAAGGTCATGCCGGCCAACGCCAGGCAAAGCTGGGAAAAAATAAACGGATTGCTGACCGAATATCAGGCCGAGGCTGATGCCGCGCGGGTTCCCGGCAAACTGGTGCTGGGTTTCATAAATGTTTTTTACGATGAATATCTGACGGAAACCTACGAGGATCATGAGCGCCGCCTAGAAGATTTGCAGGGCATGATGTCCTTCCTTGCGGAATTCGACTCTGTAGAGGAGTTTATCAATGAAGTGGCGCTGGTGACCAACCTGGACGCTGACGCGGACCGCATGGACGGCGTTGCGGCCGATTGCCTGAGACTAAGCACCGTGCATCAGGCCAAGGGGCTTGAATGGCGCGCTGTTTTCATCCTTTGGGCTGCCGAGGGCATGTTTCCTTCCGGACGCTCGCTCAAGGAAGCAGGCGGAGATGAAGAGGAGAGAAGACTTTTTTATGTGGCCGTGACCCGCGCCAAGGACGACCTCCATCTTTGCATGCCTTCCGTCCGCCGCAATCCGGATGGCGGCGTGATGTTCCTTTCTCCATCGCGTTTTCTCATCGAAATTCCGCCCGACCATTTGAATTCGGAACAGATAGGATTTATCGCCTGATTTTAACCGAATAAAAAACACTTGATTTTTTCAGTGTTTTTGTGGATACTTGCGGCAGAAACGAGTAGATTGACTGAGATTCCCAGAAAGGAGCGTTCCATGACAAAACGTGACTTGGTTGTAAGGATTTCAAAGGAAACAGGCATCGCGCAGCTTGATGTCCAGACGATGTTGCAAAAAGTCCTTGATTACATGCTTGAATGTCTGGCGAAGGGCGAGAACGTCGAATTTCGCAATTTCGGCGTGTTCGAGGTGCAGGTTCGGAAAGCGCGCATAGGGCGTAACCCCAACAATCCCGCTCATGTGGTTACCATTCCGTCCCGAAAAGTCGTCAAGTTCAAAATGGGGCGGATCATGAAAAACCGCATCATGAAGAACGTAACCTGATGTAAGCGTAGTACATGTCGGTAAAATGCTGGAGGCGCGAAGCGGAATTGAACCGCTGTAACAGGTTTTGGCCTCAGCTCCGGAGGAGCTTCCCCTCAGGTCCGGAGGACCTTCCGGGTTCAAGGACGGCTCCGAGGACAGACCCGTGCCTAACCACGTAGCAATGAAGATAATTAGTTGGTTCCCTGTACTGTCTTCCTGTACTGTTCCCGCCGAAATGCCTCTCCACGACTTTCGAATTCCTCGAAATAGATCAACTTCCACTGTCCATGGGGCTTTGTACTCCTGACCTTTCCTCTATTGCAGGAGACGTTTCAGCGCGTATTTTACAGTGGCTGGATATTTCTTCAGGCGGTTTTGAAGCAGGGTTGGATCCAAGCGATGCAGGTTTCGGAAGGTCGCTATATCGGACGGGACAACGCTGCGTTTCCGGCACAGATGGACAAAATCAATTATGGCTTGTTCCGGTGAAGCGATGATTGTTTCTTGCGGATATGAATAGACCGCATCGGTGACACATACAAAGACAATGCGCCCCAGGGGTGTAACCCGCACTCTTGATCTATTATGCCGGTGATTGGTGAAACACGAGACCTCCGTCGGCGACTGAGTGATCAATTGATGCCGGTGAAGGGCATACATCCCCGTAATATACGCTGCGGAATCGATGGATGAGACCAAGTCTTCGATTCTGACCGATCCAGGCAGGCCGTATCGGCCCTTGGTATAACGTTGCATGATCCCGTCCGCTGCCAATCGTAAAAGCGAAATTTTAAGAGATTTTGGCGCCAGCGCCGAAAGGTTCGAGAGTTCGGTTACGGTAAAGACAACCTTACCGTATTTATCGCGCTGCTCTTGCAGGATTTTTTGCCAATCAATCGCTTTCATCAGCCTTCTCCAAGCCGAGATAACGGTTCAGGATGCGAATTACCGTATGGAAAACCATTCTCCCGCCGCCGCTATCGTTAAGTTGATCGGCTTCTTCGAGGTCAAGTTGTGTGTCAATCACTTCCTGTATCGCCCTGGCATGATAATCCGGAAAATTTTTAAAGGCGCGCATCTTTTCCCCTATATCGTCGGCATTCATCCTTAACGCGTGCAGTTTCGATTTCAACCTTTCCGCTGAATGCGGATGAAAGCGATCCTGATAAAGGAATACATCTACAATGTCACGATGCCTTAACGGTATTCTTCCAAAAATGGCGATAACTTTGCTCTCGATCATGTCGCCTTCCGAGACGGTTGCATATATCGTTCCTCCCACAGTACGAACTTCAATTGGATCCTCACAGATAATGCGCGTTATTTCGACTGGTATTTCTATGCGGCTATATGGCACATCATCCTTCCAGAAGGCGAGGTCGACAACTCTCACGACGGGAGATTCGGTATCTGGTCCGGTCCGCGCATCCGCTCTTCCGGAATAGCCAAGAAGCCTGGATATTTCCGGGATCAAAACACGCCGAAAGGAATCTATCAGTTCTTTTTGTTTTTCATCGAGGTTTCCGGCCCAGTGATAATCAATGTCGTCCGAAGTGCGTGCGCTGTCATCCAGAAAGCGATATCGGAATCCGCCGATGATGGCCAGATTGCGTCCTACGGGATGAGTCGCTATATGCCGGGCAATAATCTTTTGGATGTCCTCTATTTGGTTTTTCGGCGCCATTTTGATCAGTTTTTCTCTATTGACAGCATGATGCCATTATTTGTAACAAATAGCAACAAAATTGTTAACATTTGTTACCTAAAATGTCGGGGGCTGGCAGGACTGCGTCAAGAAAGCCGAGGAGGTAAAAGGCGAAAGTTGTACATGTCGGTGAAATGCTGGAGGCGTGAAGCGGAATTGAACCGCTGTAACAGGTTTTGCAGACCCGTGCCTGACCACTCGGCCATCACGCCATTGTTCGCATTCCCCGTCTCTAGTGAAGCGTCTCGCGACGGAGGAAAAAAACAGTATTACCATATCAGACGGTATTTATCCGTCAAGACGATATCACGGCGTATTTTTTTATTAACGCCTTACGAGGCGCGGTTCAACAGCCGGGCGCCGTTCGATGGTTTTATTATGCGGATATCGCAGGCGGAACCGAATCGGGCGGCATAGGCGGATGAGATTTTTTCTCCGACTTTTTCCGCATCCCTGGGATGGATGAGCAAGACCACGCTGCCGCCAAAACCGCCTCCTGAAAGGCGCGCACCAAGCACCTCGTTTTGGCCTTGTGCCGTATCGACGATGAAGTCCAGTTCAGGACATGAATTTTCGAAATTGAATCGGGAGCTTTCATGGGAGGCGAACATCAGCTTGCCGAATTCCTTCAGCTTCCCGTCGGCGAGCAATTGTTTCGCCCGGATGACGCGTTCGTTTTCTCCGATAATGTGTTTTGCGCGTCCGGCAATGACCGGGTCCATGTCTTTGGCGTGTTTGTTCAACTCTTCCATGGAAACATCGCGCAATGCCGGCACGGGATGTTTCAGGGCGGAGGCGAAAAATATTGCGGCGTTTTCGCAGGCTGCCCGGCGTTCGTTGTAATCCGATTCCACCAGATTGTGTTTGACCCGCGTGTTTGCCAGGAGAAAGCAGATGTCCGGGGCGAGCGGCAGGGTTTCAACGGCAAGCGTCCTGAAATCCGTGAAAACCAAGGCGTGTTCCGCTCCGAACAGACTGGAAATCTGGTCCAGCAACCCGCATTTTGCGCCGGTAAATTCATTTTCGGCCTGCTGGCATAATCTGGCAATCTGCAAATTCGGCAATTTTAAGCCGTTAAACGAAATTAATGCAAGGGCCGTCGCCACTTCCAAGGCCGCAGAACTGGAAAGGCCGGCGCCGAGGGGAACATCCCCGCCAAAAGTCATGTTGAATCCGCATGATGGTTCATTTTTATTTTTTGTGGCGTCGAGTTTATTGATCACGCCTCGTATGTAGTTGGCCCAGGATGGATTTTCGGCCGGCGCCGTCACCGGCAGGGCGAATTTCGTTTCCTCGTTAAAATCAAGGGCGGAAAGAACGCAATTTTTTCCTCCGGACTCCGAGACTGCCGCGCAGATGCCCGAGTCAATCGCCGCGGAAAGGACAAAGCCTTCGTTGTAATCGGTATGATTGCCCAGTATTTCCACGCGGCCCGGAGCGTATGAGACGATTTTTGGGGCTGCGCTGAAACGTTTTCTGTGCGCGGAAAGTGTTTTTTCTATCAGATGGGGGGGCATCGTGGAAGGGAGAGGTGATTGTGTTCGATGGATTAAATCCGGATTCGAGTTGGAAGTTGAGAGTTCAACGTTGAGTGTTTCCGCAGGTAATTCAGCTCCGGATAAGTTTCAACAGGTCTTCCTGCTTTTGATTCAGTAGTTCCTGGCTTTTCGCCTCCAGATTCAGGCGCACAAGGGGCTCGGTGTTCGAGGCGCGTACGTTGAACCACCAGTCGTTGAATTCCACGCTGAGCCCGTCCAAATCGAACATTTTTCCGCCGGCGTAAGTTTTGCGAAGCCGGTCGAACACAACGGCAGCGTCCTTGACCTCGGAATTTATTTCCGGACTCTTGAAGTAGCGTTTCAGGGGCGCGACCAGGGCGGAGAGCGGCTTTTCCGTCTGACTGAGCAGGCCGGCGACGAACAGGACTGCCATGGCCGAACTTTCGGTGTAATAATTGTCCCGGAAATAATAATGTCCGGAAAGTTCCCCGGCGAACGTGGCCTTGGCCGCGCGCATCTGTTGTTTGATAAAGGCGTGGCCCACGCGGCACATTTGCGGAGTGCCGCCGTTTTCCTCGATCACTTCTTTGACCGTCCAACTGCTGCGCAGGTCGTATAGAATTGTTCCCTTTTCGTCCTTCAACACGCTCCGGGCGATGAGGGCGGTGATTATGTCCATGGGCACGATATCGCCTTTTTCATCAACAAAGCCGACCCGGTCGGCGTCGCCATCAAATGCGGCGCCAAAATCGTATTTACCGGAGCGCACCTTTTGCCGGAGGGCGTCCAGGGTTTCGGTTTTCAGGGGATTGGCCTCGTGATTCGGGAGAGATCCATCAAGGTCGGCATAGAGCGGATCAATATCCATGATGCCGGCAAGAGTTTGCGCTTCAACGGAGCCCATGGCATTGGCGAAATCTGCGGCTATTTTGATGCGCTTTTGCAAATGCGCGTGTTTTTGGACGTGGACGGTATAATCCGGCAGGGCGTTGTATTCGCTTGTTTTGCCGGCCGTTTGGGCCGGAGGATTGAATTTTTCCGATCGGACGATTTTTTCAATGTCGGCGATGCCGGTGAGTCCGCTGATGGGCACGGCCTGGGCGCGGCACAGTTTGAAGCCGTTCCATTCGGCCGGGTTGTGCGATGCGGTGATCATGATGCCGGCATCGGCTCCGAGCCGGCCGTTCGCAAAGTAGGACATCGGCGTCGAACAAAGCCCCAGGGCGATGACGTCAGCCCCCTGCATGGTCAGGCCGCGAACCAGCGCGTTAAAAAGCATATCGGAATGAGCGCGCATGTCCCGGCCGACCACCACCTTGCGGCAGCCGAGGCAGGTGGCGAAGGCGCGGCCGATCTTGAAGGCAATGTCCTCAGTGAGGTCCTTGCCGACGATTCCGCGGATATCGTAAGCCTTGAATATTCCTGACATGATAAAATTAATGTTTTCGCCATGCAGGCGAATTGAATTCGTGAAAATGTACCCGAAAGCAAAAATATTTTCAACTTGAAATTTTATTTTGTATTTGTATTCTGGCCGGAACAATGCGTTAATTAAACGGAAACAGGAGAAGATCGTGGAAAAGGCGGAAAATCTTGCCGGTTGCGGAAATCAACGAGCCTTCACCCGCGTGACGAGAAATCTGGTCGGACATGTTCCCACCATTGCGATCACGCCTGTGGCGGACGGCCGCAGCGGCGCTTACGAGAGCAATTGCGAGCGCACCTGGCGCATGGCGGAAAAAGTAAAAAAGCTTATACTTGAAAACATCAGGCTGCCGGACGGTACGCCGGTGCGCGTGGTGACCGCTCCGGAGATAGTGTACGGACCGCGCCCAGGCGCCTTGGCCCAGGCTTATTATGCACGCGAGGGCGTAAGCGCCAACATCTGGGTGAGCCGTTCCTGGTCCTACAGCGACGAACTGATGAGCGCCTGCCAGGGATTGGGCAGCAGCGAGTGGCAGCAGGCGGCCTATGGACTCAATCAAACCGACCGCCCCGGCGCGGTCTGGCTCAAGGCGTTTTGCGCGGCCATGGACGAAAAAGAGCGTCCGATTTTTTCCATCTACAACCCCGACCTTGAGTCCGAGGATGGGGAACTTTCGCCATATGTCGCCGGCCGTATCCTGCGTTTCAGCCGCTGCGCCGCCGCCGCGGCCGAAATGCGCGGTAAGAATTATCTTTCTCTGGGCGGAGTTTCCATGGGCATAATCGGCTCGGACGCGCGGCGCAACATGTTGCTGCAGTATTTCGGGCTGGGGACGGTCTCGGTTGACATGGTGGCGCTCAAAGGCAGGATGGACAGGGGACTCTACGACCATGAGGAACTTGAGAAGGCGTTGAAATTCATGAAACTGAATTTTAAATTCGATTTCGGCGGGGGAAAACGTCCTTTGCCGCCGGACGAGCTTTTGCGCCGGTGCATTTTAATGACCATGATCACGCGCGACCTGATGATCGGCAATGAGAAGCTGGCCGATGGGGAGGTCGCCCGCAGGCAGGGATTCAAGGCTGACGTGGAGTATGCCCAGGGATGCAATGCCATCCTGGCCGGCACCCAGGGACAGCGCGCCTGGACGGACCTGCATCCCAACTTTGACGTGGCCGAGTCCATACTCAACAGTTCCTTTGACTGGAACGGTTTCCGGGCGCCTTTCATTGTCGCCACCGAAAATGACGTCAAGAACGGGGTCGGAATGCTGGCGGCCAGTCTTGTTTCCGGCCTGCCGCAGCTTTTTGCGGATATCCGCACCAATTGGACCGCGGCCAGCGTCAAGAAGGCCACAGGCGCTGACGTGTCCCGGATTGTTCCAGATGGTTTCATTGACAAACGCAATTCCGGCGCCGGCGCTCTGGATTATGCCGTCGACATTTTCAAAATCGTCGGCTTGGACAAGAATGCGACAGCCCAGGATGCTGCCATGGCCATTCGGGAAGATAAAAAACTCCAGGAAAAACTTATAAAGTCGGCTTCCGGCAGGACTACTTACATGGCTGCGGCTTTGGAATATTTCCCGGGTGACGGACTCTCCAGCCATTATCGCACCCCGGGGGGGATCCCGATGACGGCCTACCGTTACAACGCGGTCGGCAATGCCATGACCTGTTCGATTGTGGAAGGCGAGACCGTTGAACTTCCGGCCAAGGTGGCTGACCACGTAAGCAGGGTGACGGACAAAACCTGGCCGGAGACGTACTGGGCGCCGCGCGGCATGTCATCGTTCGACTATATGTCGCGCATCGGTCCCAATCATGACGCCAATTCGTTCGGCCTGATCGGCGCGGATTTGCTGACGCTGAACGCCATGCTGCGCATTCCGGCAGACATGCATAATGTCGCGCGGGAGGAAATTTTCCGGCCGACTTTATGGGATAGGTTCGGCGGAGACGATTTCCGCGCATGCGAGAAACTTGGACCGGTGTATAGGTGATTTAAGAATTAGAAATTGCCACAAGGATGTACAAGAAGCGCAAAAAAAAGTCCGAAGCCTCAATTGTGCCTTTTGTGCTTTTTTGTGGCTGATCCCCAATGTTCCATAAACAAAATATCAGACCCATTTTTCCGCAGCGTCCGGATCCTTCGGCAAGAGGGCCGATGGAAAAGACGTCCTTCACGTTCCGGCTGACCGAGGAGCAGCAGGCGCTTTTGATACACGTGCTTTCCTCAGGCAATTACCGGCGCACCCAGGTGCCATATACTATAATCGCCGTTGAAACCGACGAGTTCAACGTGTCGCTGTACGAGAGCGGCAAGTGTCTTGTGCAGGGCAAGGGCGCCCGGGATTTTGTGGCTTTTGTGCTTGAGCCGCAGGTGCTCGGGCAGGTCGGCCTGGGATACGAGGAAAAGCTCAATCCCGAGCAATACGAGGCGCACATAGGCGTGGATGAAAGCGGCAAGGGCGATTATTTCGGGCCGTTGTCCGTGGCCGCCGCCTATTCCGACAGAGCGCTTGCGAAAAAAATGCTGGAGATCGGGGTCAGGGACAGCAAAAACATATCCAGCGACAGGCGCATTTTCGAGTTGGCCGACCAGATACGCAAAATGCTCGGCAAACGTTTCGCCATCGTTTCAATAGGGGCGCAGGCCTATAATCGGCTTTACCTGAAAATGAAGAACGTCAACAAGCTCCTGGCCTGGGGACATGCCCGGGCCATTGAGAATATTCTGGAAAACGTTCCGGAATGTCCGCGCGCCATATCGGACCAGTTCGGCCACAAGCATCTGATCGAGAGGGCGCTGATGGGCAAGGGGCGGAAAATAGTCCTGCAGCAGCGCCACAAGGCCGAGTCGGACGTGGCGGTGGCCGCCGCCTCTATCCTGGCGCGCGAGGCGTTTTTGCTGGGGCTGCGTAAAATGCATGAACAATACAGGCAAAAGATTCCCAAGGGCGCCTCGGCCCAGGTGGTTGAAACGGCCAAACAGCTTGTGGCGCAGAATGGGGAAAATGTTCTATTGCAGACGGCCAAGTGCCATTTCAAAACTACGGACGTCGTGCTGGGGCAGGGGGGTATGAAACGTCTGCTGGCGGAAGCGGTGAAAGGCAAGCCCAATTAGGGCGCCAATTAATTTACGGATAAGCTCTAAGGCATTCGGTGTCATTTTTTGTCAGCATGCAGATTGTCCTGTTTTTGCGATCGGCCGTCGGTTTCCCGAATAATGTCCTTCCAATTGAGCGGCAGAGCCGTCACACCGTTTTTTTCGAAATAATCCAGGAAACTGGACAGACAAAGTTTGATTACTGAAGTTCTGGCGCTGATGCCCATTTTTTTCGCGGCATTATCCAGGCGCCGGATAATATCCGTGGACAATCTCACCGGTATAGGCTTTCCCTTTTTCATATCTTCATCTTATGCCAATAAACAAAAAAGTCAATTTTTTTCTTGACAGTGTATATCATCGGTATACGATAACTTAACATGAGAAATAGTGGTGTCAAAACCATGCCGATAAAAGTCAGGCTGGATGGCGTAATGCGTCAACGACTGCATGCCGCTGCGCGGCGGATGGGCGTGAAGGCTTCGGGGGTTGTCAAGCTTGCCGTAATACGTCAACTCAGGCAGATTGAATGCAATGCCCTCTGCTTGGATGTTCAAAACGATCAGAAGTGAATGTTGACAGCGCGAGTTTTGGGGAGGTAAGAGTATATTAAGCTATCCCGGCATGATGCGGAAAAAAACGAAACCGAGGCAAATCCTCCGGCTCAAGAAAATTTTGAGATATTGGGACGGTTGGTCGTGGAAACGGCCCGCGAGATAACCACTTCTCTTGCCGCTATCTCTGATGCGCTCAAGCCGATACTCGAGCGGCTTGATGAAGCGCCGGGCCCGGACAAGGATCGTCTTCGGAAAATATTGTTGTATACGGAACGATGCAGGACGTTCATCGATGAACTCATGGATGGGCGCATTGACGTGGCGGAAAAAAAACAGGACGATCGCCGCTAAATATATCAGGGCGCAACAAGCTTCTGTAAGTACGCTTGCAAAAATAACTGGCACACTTTTGTAAAAGATGGTATGTTTGTGGCATGGAAATCAGCATGAAGGATTTGCGGATAAAATATGTCGCAATGAAGGGCTGTTTTGATGAGGCCCGGCTGC